>ENA-OWPM01000442-OWPM01000442.1-human-gut-metagenome-genome-assembly--contig:-NODE-442-length-50226-cov-6.135796_pt1 | contig 50226 bp, 43 predicted proteins | sample MGYA00248267_ERZ651852 | MGnify/ENA primary metagenome ERZ651852 (study PRJEB26924, sample SAMEA4378228) | human gut metagenome | biome: human gut; feature: human-associated habitat; material: faeces...
ACTGCCCTTAGGGTGGGAGAGTAGGTAGGTGCCGAATTTTGAAAGAAAGAGTCTCGTTATTGAGACTCTTTTTTTTGTAAATAGCCGTAACGCAGTTCCGGCAATTTACTCCCGGAGTCACAGAAATGGGACTCTTTTTTTGTATATAAATGAAACACTATCGAAAAAACGGCAGTTATGAAATTTTTTGAGTAATTTTGTGTCTAATGAAGAAAATAGCTTAAAAATATGGAAAATATACTCCCAGCAATTGTTGCAGGTGTTGTTGGAGGCATCTTCGTAGACGTTTTGATTTTTAGTTTTATCAAGTTTTCTAAAGCCAAAGATGCTACAGCAAAGATAAAGGCTCTTAATTTGATAGCTCTATGTACAATTTTTCTTTTTGCAATAGCTTTTTGCTCTGAAATTTACATTGACGTAGCTGGAGGTCAATCTCCTGATTGGCTACGTAAGATAGGAGGGCTATTCCTTTTAATAATGGTCTTGACTGTATTCCTTTTGCAAAGAGCAAAGAAGAAAGTATCTGGCAATTAAGTTCTCAAGCCTTCCATTACCGAGAAGGCGGCACGGTTGACCTGCTGGTATGCTACGAACGATGTGGCATCGAAAACACCCTGGCCGACACTTTCCGCAAAAGCGGATCTGCAACTATGTACTTATGTACCATATACCTGAAAAGGAATATCGCGGGTAAAGTCAAGCTCAGGGATAAAAAGCAGGTCATGGCGGAACTCAGACAAATGAAAAAAAAGAAAATACACACTTTTCGGTACATTATTGATTCTTTTTGATTTATGGTTGTATACCATTCATTTTATGACCTGACTTAATCCGGATAGATAACCCTTTATTTCCCTTTGAAATTTCTCAGCGAAGTCCGCGTGATTCGCGTGATTTGATTTAAAACCGTAAACCGGAAATTACACAGTGAGTCCGTCCCACTGTGTAATTTTTTAAATGAATTACTCCGCAGAGGTTACAGTTATTTATCGGTAGTAAATTGCTGTAGGATCTGAGGGGTAGTCTATATTAGACTTGGTATTATGAATTCGCCGGGTTGTTTTGCAATTGGGCTTTATCTATTTTTTTGACGATTTGGCCGTAAATGATCAGGGCTATTGCGGATACCAGGGCGATGGCTGCGAAGTAATACCAGATATAGTGAGCGTTAGCGCTGGCTGCCCGCCATTCTTCCTGTGTTGAGAAAAGAGTGGGTTCCGGGCAATATTTACTGAGTAAATAACCGGAGAGTCCGAATCCTACGATGGAGGACAGGAACGAGTGAAGATGGCTGAATCCGAGGTATAATCCTTCTTCCCCTTTGGGTGCTTGCAAGGAAAAATATTCCAGAAAACGGGGAGAGATGAACGTTTCTGCTAAGCCCTGGAATACAATGCCGACAACCATCATAAAAGCGACCGGATGCATGGTTAAGATGGTGGTGTCCGTATTGAACATATTTCCGGAGGCCATGCACAAGGCGGAGATCGGCATGATGAACATTCCGATCGTCATGGATGTCAGTGCTGTTTTCTTGCTCATCAACTGAGTTACTAAACTGACGGTCAATACAACGACCAAGGGGTTTACATTGGCGTACCAGGAGGGAGAAGCTCCTTCTCCGGCCAAACGCAAAACATATTTGGGCATTGTGGCATACAGTTGATGTTGTACCATCCAGAAGCCGGTAATAATGAGGATAAGCAGGATAAGTCTTCCGTTGGCACATACTTTCAGGAGAGCTTTCCATATCTGGCGGAATGTTTTTCCTTCTCCGCTGTGATTGCTGCTTTTGTAGAAAAACCAAATAGCAATTAAAGCCAGCAATGTCATGGATGCTGAAAAGTAGTTGAGCGTAATAAGTCCTTCATTGCCTAAGGCTTCACGTAACGGTTTTACGATTGTTTTTCCCGAAAAAGCCCCGATATTGACCATGGCATAAAAGATAGCAAAACCTTTTGCCCGGGTTGCTTCTGTTGTTTCCCGGGCGACCGTACCGGAGATGACACTTTTAATAAAAGCACCTCCGATGATGATGAGAGCCATGATGGGGATAATTCCATAACGTATACTGCTGTCCGTTAATCCTTTGAATGTGGTGGTCTGGCTATATTCCACCAAGCCGGCGCTTTCCAGATAAGTTGGAAAAAGTGCAAGGCCTCCGTAGCCTAAAGTCAAAAGCCCAAATGCTAAAAGCATGGAATTGCGGAAGCCGATTTTATCGGCCAGCGCACCGGCGAAAGTCGGTAATAAATAAAGAAAAGCTGAAAATGTACCGGCTATTGTTGCAGCCTGAATATCATTAAAACCAAGGATCCGACTGAGATAAAGGGTGATTACAATAAAAACTCCGTAATAGGCAGCACGCTCAAGTAATTCAACTGTGTTGGCGACCCAGAATGCTTTGCTGAAGCGAATTTTTTCTTTGTTTTTTGCTGTCGTACTCATGTATTATTAATTTGTGTTATTGATGAATTGTGCAAAACTAATAAAAATCTTATATATACAAAATTAGATTTAAAATTGGTAAATTATAGATTTTATTTATGTGTACATAAATAATAAGAATGAATGATTTTATATATGATTATTATTCCTTTATAATTCTTTTATATTTTTGACAGTGTGAAATCAGGATTTTAAATTGACGATTTTAGATTATATCTATGATTCTTCGCTGCAAAAAAGAGGAATTATAAATAAATAAACATTTTAATTTTAGATTAAAAAATCTGATAATGAGTTAGATTGCCAAACAATTTAAAATTTACAATCTAAAATTTACAATTTATAGGAAGACTTAATTTTAAATTGATAAGTGTAGAAATTACACAATGAGTCTGTCCCAGTGTGTAATTTTAGATTGAACCCACAGTTCTCCCATACGGAGAAAAGAAAAACATAAATCAAAACTAAACCGATGTAATGGAAAATGTTTTTTATATAGACCGTTTGGCTTATTTTGCTTTTCCACTCAATTTAATTGCGGGCATTTTTCTGGTGGGCGTGATTATTTTTTTGTATGTCTATTACAGGGAAAACCGGTTTGTGAAATGGTTGGGGGGTATGCAGGGAACATTGTGGATTATCGGTAGCTTGATTTTTGTGTTGCTGGGAGAAGGGATATTGGCCGGACGATGGTTTTGTACCTGGCCTTTTGTGTGTTTGTTACTGCTGTTGTGGGTAAATCTCGGTTTGGTTGTCCTTAGACATATTCGTGCGTGTTCGTTGCGGAATGTTTTGTTTCTGTTGAATCATTTGGGATTGTGGTTGGCTTTGGGAGGAGCATTATGGGGGGCTCCTGACCGGAAATCGGTAAAATTGATTGCTTATCTCCGGCAGCCGGAATATACGGCTGTGGATGAGACGGGAAGATTGTATCCGCTTCCGTTTACCGTTACGCTGGAAAAGTTTCAGGTTGAATATTACGACCGGATGCAGCGGGTTCCCAAGAAATTTCGTTCGGAGTTGATTTTACAAAATAAAGAGTGCCGGCTGTATACAGCAATTGAGGTGAATGAACCGGTCGATTTTGGAGGCTATTCTATATATCAGGATAATTACGATCGGGAAAAAGGGTTGTATTCTGTCTTGTTATTGGTGCGTGATCCATGGCTGGGTATTGTATATACCGGGATTCTAATGATGATCATCGGAGCTGTCGGACTGGTGGTATGCGGCCCGTTGCGTAAACCGAATCAATAATGTAAAAAGAAAATGATGTTGACCTGGGATGATTTTATCATATTTGCAGCGGGTGCTGTTTTGTGCTGGAGTGTCGCAGCTTTGTTGGCCTACCGTAAGGGAAGGGGAAAGGCTGTGATTGCTTTGTCTCTGCTTGGGATCTTAATATTCGGAGGGTTTATCGGCGGTTTGTGGGTGTTTTTGGAACGTCCGCCGTTACGTACAATGGGAGAAACCCGTTTGTTTTATTCCTGGTTTGTGGCTGTTGTCGGGCTGATGGTGTATTTACGCTGGCGTTACCCTTGGATATTGTCTGTAAGTGCGGTTTTGTCTGTTGTTTTTATTGTTGTCAATCTATTGAAACCTGAAATTCACGATAAGGCATTGATGCCGGCTTTGCAGAGTGCTTGGTTTGTACCTCATGTAATTGTTTATATGTTCGCTTATGCTTTATTGGGATGTGCCATGCTGGTCGGAATATACGGTTGTTTACCGGCAGGACGTGTAAAACGTCCGGTTTTGTTCAGTGTTGCCGATAATTTGGTGTATACCGGACTGGCTTTATTGACTTTGGGGATGCTTTTCGGTGCTATCTGGGCGAAACAAGCCTGGGGACATTATTGGGGATGGGATCCGAAGGAGACCTGGGCGGCGATAACCTGGTTTACCTATTTGATGTATGTACATGTACGCTACCGTTATCCGCAGAAATATGCCTGTGCGTTATGGATTGTGGTGTTGGCATTTTTATTTTTACAGATATGTTGGTACGGAGTTAATTATTTGCCTTCGGCAGAAATGAGCATACATACGTATGCATAAGTTTTTACAGAAAGAGGGGCAGGGAACGAAATAGAATATGAATTAAAAAGGAATGGTTATGAACAAAAAACGAGCGTTTTTATTCACCTTATTGGTGTTGATTCTTGGATTGGGAGCGATTGCGATTTACAGATTTAATTTTCGTAAATCCATCCCCGAAGCTTCTTTGGCTTTACAGGTAAAAGCGGTATTGACGAATAACGGTTGCTTGGCCTGTCATGCTTCGGATGCAGAGAAACCGTTTTACTCTAATTTTCCGGTAGCTGGAAAATTAGTACAACAGGATATGCGTAACGGATTGCGTTATATCGATTTAGGAAAAGTATGCCAGGAATTGGAAGCCGGTAAGCCGGTTTCGGAAGTTAATTTGGCGAAGATCGAACAGAGTATGATAAATGAGTCGATGCCTTTGACAAAGTATAAAATGATACATTGGGGAACGTCTTATAATGATGCGGAAAAGGATGTTTTAACCCGTTGGGTGAAAGAAACCCGTGCGTTTTATTATCCGAATTCATTGGCTGCGCCTGAATTCGCCGGAGAACCGCTGCAACCGGTTCCTGATTCGATTCCTGTCGATCCCCGTAAGGTGGCTTTGGGATTTAAACTTTATCACGATACTCGTATTTCTGCGGACAATACGGTATCTTGTGCAACCTGTCACCCATTGCATAAGGCTGGTGTAGACGGTCTGAAAACGTCGAAGGGAATTTACGACCAAATCGGAGGTATTAATGCTCCGACTGTATATAATGCCGGTCTGAATATGAGTCAGTTTTGGGATGGAAGAGCTGCGGATTTACAGGCTCAGGCAGGCGGTCCTCCTTTGGATGTTTTGGAAATGGGATCGAACTGGGATGAAATTAACGGTAAGTTGAGGGCTGATAAAGAGATGGTAAAAGAGTTTGCTTCTATTTATCCCGAAGGAATTAATGAGCATACGATTACGGATGCTATTGCTGAATTTGAAAAAACGTTGCTGACTCCGAACAGTCGTTTTGACCGATATCTGAAAGGAGATAAAAATGTATTGACAGCGGATGAGATTGCCGGTTATCATCTGTTTAAAAAATACAACTGTGCTACTTGTCATGCCGGAGAAAATATAGGTGGCCGGTCCTATGAATATATGGGGATTGTGGCGGATTATTTTGAACACCGGGGATTACCGCTTCACGATAATAAAGATTACGGTCATTTTAATGTCACTCAGGATTCTGTGGATTTCCAGCGTTTTAAAACCCCAACATTGCGAAATGTAGCTTTAACGGCTCCTTATCTGCATGACGGTTCGGCACAGACGTTGGAAGCGGCTACGGAAGCGATGTTTACTTTTCAGACCGGTAAGGAAGTTTCAAAGGAAGAAATCGATAAGTTGGTTTTGTTTATGAAGACATTGACCGGAGAAAATCCGATGATGAGTTATGTACACCCGGGTTTAGAGTAAGCGTATAAATTGAATTTACGATTTTAGATTTTGGATTGATTCATCTGGAAACGTTGATTTGCGGTTGGAATTCAGCGGGATCAGCTATTTTTTCAAGCTAAAATCGTAAATTTAACCGTTTTGTTCTAATTAAGAGCTTATTATGATTGATTTACCTACAGAATTGCATCCGCTTGAGCCGTTTTTTCCGGAGGGGACAAAACTTTTGATGCTGGGTAGTTTTCCTCCGGCCCGGAAAAGATGGAAGATGGAATTTTATTATCCTAATTTTCAGAATGACATGTGGCGTATTTTCGGTTGGGTCTTTTTTGAGAATAAGGAATATTTTCTGACGCAAGACCGAAAATCTTTTGACGAAGTTTCTATAAAAGATTTTTTAAACCGGAAAGGAATTGCTTTATCGGATACGGCCCGGGAGGTCATACGACAAAAAGGAAATGCTTCCGATAAGTTTTTGGAGATCGTTCAATCGATCGATTTACAAAAGGTGTTGGAGCAATTACCGGAGTGCCGCGCGTTGGTAACGACGGGGCAGAAAGCAACAGATACTTTGTTTGCTTTGTTGGATGCGCCGCAACCCTCGGTGGGGGGATATGTCGGGTGTAATTACAACGGACGCGATTTGCGGATTTATCGGATGCCCTCCTCTTCCAGGGCTTATCCAAAGCCTCTGGAAGAGAAAGCCCGTATATATAGGCAAATGTTTTGCGAGTTAGGTATGCTGTCCGTGTAAGGCCTGTTTTTTCCTCTTTTTTTCCATGGTCAGACTGATGATAATGGGGATACCCACAAAAATAACAGTACCTGTGATGACTAAACCCGTGTAAAATGCGGGGCTCCCGACAGGCAACTGGGACGGTGGGAAGAAGGTGACGATGAAAGAGAATAATACGGCCAGAAAACCTATTCCGGCAATGATCCACATGCCTGTATTTCCTCCGGGTACCCGGTAGCTTCTTTGCAGATCCGGTTGGGTGTATCTCAATTTGATGCCGGAAGCGTACATCAGCATGTACATAATCAGGTACAGACCGATTGTCAGAGCGCTTAACAGGAAGAAGGCGACACTGACATTACTCATTACAATATAAAGTGAAGAAAGTACGGTGACAAGGCATCCCTGGATAAGCAGAATGTGAATTTGTACACCGTTTTTGTTCGTTTTTTTCAGAAATTCAGGTAACTCACCGTCGTGTGCTGTCCAAAGGAGACCGCGACTGGGTCCTGAAATCCAGGACATGACGCCGGCCAGAGCTCCGAATGCAATGAGCAGGCTTATGATGTTGGTGAGCCAACCTATGTGGTAGTGATCGAACAATTGTGTAAAAGTGACCAATAGACCGTCCTGTAAATTGATCTGGTTGTAGGGGGTTACGATGGCTACGGCTAATGCTCCGAGCGTAAAAAGTCCGAAAGATATGAGGGCTGCCAGGAACATGGCTGCCGGGAATTGTTTTTGCGGATTTTTCAATTCGGGGGCGTGTACGGCATGTACTTCGACTCCTGCAAATAAGAGCAGGATACCGGCCAGAAATGCAATATCGCTCATTCCTGTCATGTGTGGAAAGAAGCGGGGATGTGCATGATTACCGGCAGTATTTACGATCTGGTTGACAGAGTCCGGTATATGTTCGAAAGCTATCGGGTTCTTTCCGGCCAGCCAGATAATCGCCATAACGATGATAACGATTCCCGGCAAGACCGTTCCCAGTAAAAATCCCTGACTGGTAATCCGGGAAATAACGGAAGTACCTTTTAAGGTTATCCAGGTAGCGAACCAATACATGACAATGGCAAATACACCTACAAATACACCGTTTTGTGCCAGTTCCGGTTTCCCGATCATATAGGCAACGGCGGCAGCGGCAAATCCGAGTACTGTCGGATACCATACGACATTTTGTATCCATTGTAAAAATATGGCGGTGAATCCCATAGGCCGATTGAATGCTTCTTTTACCCAGGTGTATACACCGCCTCCCCGGTCGGCGAAAGCACTGCCGAGTTCTGCTCCGACAAGTGCTGCCGGAATCAGGAACAGGAATGTGGCAAAAAAGATGTAGAAGAACATGGTCAGTTCTTCCTGGGCCATCATGGGTAATCCCCGCAGGCTGATGATAGCTGCGGCTGTCATCAGGGCCAATTGAGTGGTAGAAATATTTTTTATTTTTTTCATCGTTTAGGAATAGGGGTGGTTTAGAAATTAAATTTTTATTTTTTTACTAACGGATGAACAGGAAATAGGTTTATGGGTTTCCGTTAAAAAATATTGACAAGAGTAAGAGAAGGTTGAAAGGGTTTTATTACTTTTGATTTGCGGTTGATACAAGTATTTCCGGTGTTTTAGCTGAAGCTTTTTTATCCGTAATTTAGTAACTTTTAAAGCTTCAGAAAGTATAAAAGGGGAAAACGGTATGAACCGTAAAAATATATAATCAGATTAAAATGCAGAATACAAATAAGAGAGTCACTTTTGAAGACGTGCGGGGCAATGAAGAGATCAAGTGTTATATATCACAGGCGGATAAAGCTTTATCTGCCATGGGGTATACGGAACATTCTTTTGCTCATGTGGTGAAGGCAGCAGATGCTGCTGAGAAAATATTGAAGACATTGGGATATCCGGAACGGGAGGCAGAGTTAGCGAAGATAGCCGGGTATATGCATGATATCGGTAATATCGTGAACCGTATCGATCATGCCCAGAGCGGAGCAATTCTGGCGTTTCGTTTGTTGGAAAAAATGGGTATGGAGGCCAACGAAATCGCTCAGGTAATCAGTGCCATCGGAAATCACGATGAAAGTACTGCCGCTGCGATTAATCCCATTGCTGCCGCTTTGATTTTAGCAGATAAGACCGATGTACGACGGAGCCGTGTACGCAACCGGGACTTTGCCAATTTTGATATTCACGACCGGGTTAACTATGCCGTTGAAGAGTCTAAAATTTATTTTAATGAAGATAAAACGGCTATTGTATTGGAGTTGAAAATCGATACGACAATTTCGGCTGTCATGGATTATTTTGAGATATTCCTCGGCCGAATGATGCTTAGCCGGAAAGCTGCAGAATATTTGCAGATCAGATTTGAACTGGTGATAAACGGACAAAGGCTGTTGTAGGTAATCGTTTTTAATCAGCTTGTTATCGGGTTATTTCCAGAAATTTGAAATGAAAACGTTTGAATAATTTTGTTGAAAAACTTTTTTTATTCACGGAAAGTTTCTATTTTTGTATCGGAGGTGAGGATTCCAAGTTATAGGAATTCTTTTATAGATAAAAGGCACTTATTGGAGGATAAGTGTCATTTATTTTTTTTATGTATTAACGAGCTTAAATTATATATTATGGGAGTAAAAGTATCATATATAACCAAAGAAGGTTTGAAGAAGCTACAGGATGAGCTTGACAGACTACAGAATGTGGAAAGACCGAAAATTTCCAAGGCGATAGGGGAAGCCATTGAGAAAGGCGATATTTCGGAAAATGCGGAATATGATGCAGCAAAGGACGCACAAGGCTTATTGGAAGCGAAGATTGCTCAATTGCAGGATACGATTGCCAGTTGCCGCATTATTGACGAATCCCAGTTGGGAACTTCGAAAGTACAGATGCTTAATAAGGTGACAATTAAAAATGTGAAGACCGGAGCAACGATGGCTTATACGTTGGTGTCCGAAACCGAAGCTGATTTTAAAGCCGGAAAATTGTCGATTCATACGCCTATAGCTCAGGCTTTGGTCGGAAAAAAAGTCGGGGATGTCGTTAAAGTAAATGTACCGGCGGGAGAAGTTGAATTTGAAATTATGGATATCAGTCTGTAATTGCTTTGTTTTAAATGATCCGATTTTCAAATTTTGAAACTGTAAATTATGGCATCTGTTTTTTCAAGAATCATAAACGGTGAAATCCCTTCTTATAAGGTGGCAGAGAACGATAAGTATTATGCTTTTCTGGATATTGCTCCTTTACAAAAAGGACATACACTGGTTGTTCCTAAAAGGGAAGAAGATTATCTGTTCGATCTGAGTGATGAAGAATTGGCCGGAATGATGGTCTTTGCTAAAAAGGTCGCTAAGGCTATACAGAAAAGTGTGCCCTGTAAAAGGGTGGGAGTTGCCGTTATCGGTTTGGATGTACCCCACGCACATATTCATTTGGTGCCTCTTCAGGGAGGGAATGATCTTAATTTTGCTAATCCGAAAAAAGAATTTTCCAAGGAAGACATGCAGGCATGTGCCGGGTTAATAGCTTCTAATATGTAATAAAAGAGGGTTATACATAGAAAAATAGAGGAAATTTGAGAAGATTTCCTCTATTTTTTTTGTTTTTCCGAAAAAGTGTATACATTTGTAGTGTATTAGTGATGTAATACACTACTATTGATATATACCTAAAAGTTAAGATTATGATAGAAATGAAAGAATTAGGGTTTGGATATCGCCGTAGACATGCTGTCTTTTCGGGATTGAACCTGAATTTGAAAGCCGGTCATGTTTATGGCTTGCTTGGTAAGAACGGTGCCGGTAAGAGTACTTTGCTGAAGCTGATTACCGGTTTATTATTCCCGGATCGGGGAGAGTTGAAAGTTTTGGGTGATTGTCCGTCATTGCGTCATCCTTCTTTTTTATCGGATTTATTTTTTATTCCGGAGGAGTTTTATTTGCCGGATATGAGTATGCGGACTTATATCGGCTTAATGGCTCCGTTTTATCCTCGTTTTAATAAGGAGCAGTTGGAGGAATATATGAATGAATTGGAAGTTCCTATGGAAGAACGTTTTAGCCGGATGTCCTATGGACAAAAGAAAAAATCTTTAATAGCTTTGGGGGTGGCCTGTAATACGGCCTTGTTGGTAATGGACGAACCGACGAACGGTTTGGATATCCCTGCCAAAAGTTGTTTCCGGAAATTGATTTCTTCTGTATCCGGAGACAATCGTTGTATGATTATTTCAACTCATCAGGTAAGGGATTTGGAGAGTTTGATCGATGCAATTGTGATTATTGATGAAAGTCGTATTTTGATTAATGCGACGACGGATCAAATAACGGAGAAACTACTTTTTAAACAAGTTACAGAAGGAGATGACGTATTGTTTGAAGAAGTTTCCATAAGAGGACGTTGGGGGTGTGTGCCGAATGCGGGGAATCAGGATAGCCGTTTGGATATGGAATTGTTTTTCAATGCCGTGCTGCAAAATCCGGATCGGATCTGTCAAATGTTAAAATAAAGAAGAGATGAAAGAGATATTCAATATAAATAGATTCGGTGCTTTATGGATAAAGACGAATCGTGAGAATTTGAGAGCAAATCTGGTATTACTGGCTGTCATTGCTGTTGTGACTTTTTTGTGTCTTTGTCGTTTTAATCCTTTTACTCCGGAGTATACTGTCGTCAATTCAGATGGAACAAAAATTTCGTTTGTCAGGGAACAGGCTGAAAGGCAGTTTATCGTTTTTTGGAGTGTCCTGTTTTTCTTTTCTATTGTTGTTGCTGCCCGTTCGTTTAAGAATGTCATTTCACCTTATAAATCGGTAAGTACCTTGTTGTTGCCGGCCTCTTCTTTTGAGAAGTATTTATTGGCTTTTTTAAACTCGACTGTCGTTTTCTTTTGGGTTTATTTACTGTTGTTTTATGGACTGGACTGGCTTGTGAATACTTATAAATACAGTGGGATAAGTCAGGCAAGTTATACCACGGGATGGTTCGGCATGAAAATTCCGCTGATCGAGGAAGGACAACAAATGCTGCGTCCGTCGCTTACTAATGTCCTGAATATATCTTCCGGGGACAGTGGATTTTTAACCGTTGTCAATCGGGATGATTTCAGTTGTTCTTATCATACTGCTTTCTCATTTTACCCGATATTGGGTTGCTGGTTGTATGTGATTGCCATATTTATGTGGGGATCGATAACTTTCCGGAAACGGGTGATTTTGCTGACGACGTTATTACATTTATTACTCTTCCTGGTAGTGGGGTATTTTATGTACCTTATTGTACGTCATGTTATGGAAGCTTATTACCTATCTTCAATGGTGAATGTGGAACCGGATTTGCCTTCACCTTATTGGGGATTGGCTTTTTATCTTTTCCCGTTTATCTATTTGTGGGTGGTATGGATTAAATTAAAAAGAAAACAATTAAAGTAAGAAACTATGAAAAAATACGATTTGATATTGATTGCCTTATATGTTGCTTTTTTGCTCATTTTATGGGGTGTATTGAAGAGTTATGTTTATACAAATATGGAAGACCGGCGGGAGGTGAATGAACTGGTTGATGCTATCCGCCGTACAGATCTGAAAGCCGTTGTTATTCGAAATACGGAAATGTATGTAAAAATCCGGCGTACAGATGAAGACCGGGTTCAGATTAGGGGAGGAAATCTCTGCCGGACAAATAAAGAAGCCATGCGTTTGGCGGGAGATACGCTGTATATCGGTTCCCCGATGGGAGCAGACCGCGATTATATCCGTATGACGATTCCGGATTCTATGCAGGTAATCCTGTCCGCAGCACCTAATGTTGATTTTCAAGAATAATAGTTATGGATTTTAAGGATACTCAGGCAATATATATGCAGATAGCCGATTTTGTCTGTGACAATATTGTTTCGGGCAAATGGAGCGGGGATGGAAGAATACCTTCTGTCCGGGAACTGGGCATGCAATTGGAGGTGAATCCCAATACTGTCATGCGGGCTTATGAATGGTTGGAAAACCGGCAAATCATATATAATAAAAGAGGAATCGGCTTTTTTGTATATGAAGATGCACGACAACATATTTTGGAGGATCAGCGGACAGCTTTTTTGGAGCAAGAGTTGCCGGAGCTTTTCAGGCGTATGAAATTACTTGGAATTACCGGAGAGGAAATTGCAAAAGGTTTTGAAGACTATCTTCATAAGTCTGCCTAGGAGGTAAAACCGTTTATGTACGAATGTCCTGCATGAAGTCCCGGTATGTTTAAATGTTTTTATAAAATAATAAAAACGGGCTTACTGCGTAAAGTTTAAGGAACCGATGAATTATTTTTCGGAAAATGAATTAATTTTACAGTTGGAAATCAAGTTGTGAATAACTTATGAAGAGACGTGAAATGTATAATGCTTATGCGGATTTGGAGGGGTACAACTGTTTCGGTTGTTCTCCGACCAATCCCTACGGGTTGAAGTGTAAATTTTTTGATGAAGGTGAATATATTACTTGTGATTGGGAGCCTTCGGAAAATTATCAGGGGTTTTTTCACGTGTTGCACGGAGGTATTCAGGCGACCCTTATCGATGAGATTGCCAGTTGGGCTATCTTCTCTTATGCGAAGACTGCCGGAGTGACGACCGAGATGGCTGTAAAATACCGGAAACCGGTTTATACCAACCGGGGAGGAATTCATTTGCGTGCCAAGGTGACGAAGGCAGAAAAAAGGTTGGTTACTGCCCGTGTCGAACTTTTTAATGCGGCAGGAGAACTGGCAACGGAAGCCGATGTCGTTTATATGGTTTATCCGGAAGAGATTGCACGTAAAAAGCTGGATTGGCCGGGTGTAGAAGCATTTTATAAGGAGTGAGCTGCAGGATGTTGAATTTGGATAAATAGAATAATGAAGCAGTATAAGAACATTGTTTGGGATTGGAACGGAACGTTGTTAGACGATAAGAATACAGGTGTAAATACGCTGAACCGGATGTTGGAAAAAAGGAAGCTGAAGACGTTGTCTTTGGAAAACTACCGGGATGTTTTCGGGTTTCCGGTGGAGGATTTTTACCGGCGGGTAGGGTTTGATTTACAAAAGGAGACGCTACATGATATTTCGGTGGATTTTGTGGATACATACGATATTTTTGCGGAAGGAATCGGATTGAACCCGGGGGTACGGGAAACGCTGGATGCTTTGCAAAAAGCAGGAATACGACAATATATACTTTCTGCTTTGCGTGAGGATTTACTTTCTCAAATGGTGAAGGATTTCAATATCGGCCGTTATTTTTTTCAGGTTTGCGGTTCTGATAATATATATGCGGCCGGAAAAATCGAACGGGGAAAACGGATGGTTGAGAAGTATGGTATTTGTCCGGAGGAAACCCTTATGATCGGAGATACGACTCATGATGCCGAGGTAGCGGAAGCTTTAGGATTCGGGAAGTTGTTGTATACCGGAGGGCACAATAGTGAATGGCGTTTGCTGGAAAAAGGAGATGTTATACAAGGGATGGAATGTATCCCGGATTTGCTTTTGAATTAATAACGGTATTTTGCAAATAAACCGGATTTTGTATTTTTTTACAAAATCCGGTTTTATTTTCGGGGGATATGGTTATAGCTTATACCGGTATAGTTGAGCGAGTGTGTTGTAGTACTCTTTTTCTACATTCAGGTAGTTTTGCCGGCTGTCGTAAAATGTGGTGAGTTCTACAAAATAATCGATCATTGAAATTTGTCCTGCCATCAGGGCTTTATTCAATAATTCTACACTGTGTTGTTCTGTCAGTATCTCGGAATATTCTTTGCAGGAGGTTTGCAGGGCGGTGGCCTGCTCGTATAATTGTTGCAAATTGGATTTCAGGTTGCGCGTGTTATCCTCGATAACTGCATTTGAATATTCGAATTGGGCTTTTGCTTTTCGTACGGTGTTTTTATTTTCAAATAGCGGTATTGACAAGCCTACGACAAATCCGTTGAGGGTTTCATCGCTGCCTCCATTTCTCCGGTAACCGATATCAAATTTGGGTAAGCTTTGTGCGCGGCTCAAACGAATTTCACGTCCTGCAATTTCTGCCTGTGTCGACAGATTCTTTAGGTTGGGATCCAGAGCCATATACTCGCTTTCCAGTTGTTGGAAATCCGGCAGGTTTTCACTTACAGGGTATTGAGTACCGGTGAATTCAATGGGTATACCCCCGTTCAGGGTTTGTAACTGCTCTTGTTTTGCCTTTAGGGCTGCCGAGTTGAGCCGGGCTCCGTTTTGGGCATTGAGTAGTTCTAGTTGGATTTTATTCAACTCCAGTTGATTGGCATCTCCTTGTTCCAGGCGTTTGGCATACAGTTCGGAGAGATGACGGGCATTTTCCAGTCTTTCATCCAGCAATGCCTGTTGTTTGCGTAGGTAAATAATTTCCAGACAGGTTTGTTGGGCCAGCAATAAAATTTGTTGACGGATACCGGCGAATTGGTAGTCGTATCCGGTTGATTTTAAACCCGCTAATTTGTTTTTATTGGTATAGACTGTCGGAAAGTCGAAAGATTGAACGACTGCCAGTTCATTGATATTTCCGCCGGTGGTTTTATCGCCCCACAATTGATTGAATTCGATTGTAGGGTTGGAAAGGTAGTTACCGGTGTGTGCTTCCAGCTTTTGAGTTTCTGTCAAATGACTGCTTGCCTGTAAAGTTTTGTTATTGACGGCAATGCTTGTCAATATGCTGCCGATGTCTGATTGGGCTTGCAATAAGAATGACAGGCCTGTAAAGAATGTCGTGTATATAATTTTTTTCATGTGCTTATTGTATTATGCCGTTATTAATGGAGCGGTATTTCGTTTTGTACTGCAGAATTGCGTTGTTTGTGTTTCAATAAGAAATATACGATCGGAATAATAAATCCGTTCAGTAAAGTCGAGCTGAGTAATCCTCCTAATATGACCTGGGCCATCGGACTTTGAATTTCGTTTCCCGGCAGATCTCCGCCGACAGCCAATGGTATCAAAGCGAGGGCAGAGGTCAGGGCTGTCATCAATATCGGGTTCAGACGGTCTAATGAACCTTGTATGATACTGTCTTTCAGATTGTAACCTTCTGAGTATAATTGGTTATAATGTGATACCAATAGAATTCCGTTTCGGGTAGCGATACCGAAAAGGGATATGAAGCCGATGATAGCAGGAATGCTGATCACTCCGGAAGTTGTCCAAATACTGATGATTCCCCCGATGATAGCCAGTGGGAGGTTGAGCATAATAATTCCGGCCAGCGACAGATTTCTGAATTCGTGATACAAGATCAGGAAAATGATCAACAGGGAAATCAGAGAGGTAAGAAAGAGGATCCTGGAGGCAGCCTGTTCGCTTTCAAATTGTCCGCCGTATTCGATGTGGTATCCTTCCGGTAAAGAGATATTTGCTCCGATTTCTTTTTGGATATCGTTAACCACACCTTTTAAGTCACGTCCGGCTACATTGGCCGAAATCACGATTTTGCGCTGTACATTTTCCCGGCTGATCGTGTTCGGACCGCTTAACGGCAGAATTTCCGCTATATAGTGAAGCGGTATTTTCCGCCCGTTGGCATCGATGCTGAGCTCTTCGATGGCTTCTGTATTATCTCTGGCAAAATCGTCGATTTTTACAGTCAGATCGAATACTTTACCGCTTTCGTTGATTTGAGAGACAATTTTACCCGACAAAGCGACATTGACAAATTCGGAAAATTCGGGTAAGGTGATACCGTATTTAGCCAACATGTCCCGTTTCGGTTTGATTTGTAGTTGCGGCCGTTCGATTTGCTGTTCTACATTCAAGTCGGCAATGCCTTCTATGTTACTGATGGCCGATTTGATTTGCGTACCTATATTGTATAGTTTATTCAAGTCGTTTCCGAAGAGTTTGATGGCGATATTGGCTTTTGTTCCGGAAAGCATTGCATCGATACGATGGGATATCGGTTGTCCGATTTCGATGTTTACTCCTTTGAGAATACCTAATTGCTGGCGTACATCTGCCAGAAATTCGTCCCTGTTGCGTTTATCCAGGATAAAGGGAGCTTCGATTTCAGAGACATTGACCCCCAAGGCATGTTCATCCAGTTCTGCACGACCTGTTTTGCGGGCAACGGTTTGTATTTCGGGAATATCCATCAGTATTTCTTCGGTCATTCGTCCGATTTTATCCGACTCATCCAGAGAAATGCCGGGCATTGTACTTACGTTGATGGTAAGTGAGCCTTCGTTAAACGGAGGCAGAAAGCTACGTCCCAGTCCAAACATGATAACCAGGGCAAAAATCAGCAAACCTCCGGTTATTCCGATAATCAGCTTTTTGTGTGACAATGCAGTGATCAACGCTTTTTTATATCCTTTTTTCAGAATGCGGGAGACGAAAGGTTCCTGTTCGCTTTTTTTCAATGCTTTCCGTGTCGTCAACATATAACTGCTCATGACCGGCGTGAGTGTCAGGGCGACGATTGTAGAAGCAAACAAGGCTACAATGAATGCAATTCCTAAAGGGATCAACATACGGCCTTCCATGCCGGAAAGGAAAAATAAAGGCAGGAAACAGGCGACGATGATCAATGTAGAGTTGAGGATCGGCATCCGGACTTCTTTGGAGGCATCGAAAACAACTTGTAAGGAGGACAATCGTTCTTCTGCCGCTTTCAGGTGGTTCTCCCGTAATCTTTTGTACACATTCTCTACATCGACTATCGCGTCGTCAACCAAAGAACCGATGGCAATGGCCAGACCTCCGAGACTCATGGTGTTAATCGTCAGTCCTAAAGCATGTAATACCAGAATTGCAACCAATAGAGACAAAGGCAGGGCAACGAGTGAAATGATTGTCGTACGTACATTCATTAAGAAGAAGAAAAGGACGATAATCACGAAAACAGATCCTTCGAATAAGGCTTTTTGGATATTGTTGATCGAACTTTCAATAAATCGGGATTGGCGGAATATGTCGGTTGAGACGTGTACGTCTGCCGGAAGGGTTTTTTGTAGCTCTTGTAAAGAAACATCCAATTTCTCCGTTAATTCAAGCGTATTTGTCGACGGTTGCTTGGTTACAGTAATCAAGACGGCCGGTTTGCCTTTCTCTGAAGCAAGTCCGAGTTTGGGCGCTTTAGCTCCGATACGGACATCTGCGACGTCTGAAATCAAGAGCGGAACATCATTAATGGTTTTGATAACGGCCTTACCGATTTCTTCCGGCTGGGTGGTAGCCATAACACCTTGGACAATGTATTCGTTGCCGTATTCGTAGAGGATACCTCCGGTTGAATTTTGGGTCATGTTGTCGAGTACCGGGAGTATTTCGTCCAGGGTCACATTATAGTGTTTCATTCGTGACGGGTCCAGCAAGATTTGATATTCCTTGATATCGCCTCCGATGACAGCGACCTGTGCAACGCCTCCCGTAGAGAGAAGCCGGGGACGTATGGTCCAGTCGGCGATGGTTCGTAAATCTTGTAAAGAGGTCGTGTCTGCTGTCAGACCGATGATCATCATTTCTCCCAGGATGGAAGATTGAGGTCCCAAAGTAGGCTGACCGACAGTAGAGGGCAGGGCATCTCCTAGTGTAGCTAGTTTTTCGGATACAATTTGCCGGGCTGTATAGATGTTCGTGCCCCAATCGAATTCAACCCATACGACGGAAAATCCCGTCGTAGAAGAGGAACGGACACGTCTGACGTCGGTGGCTCCGTTTACGGCAGTTTCCACAGGGAAAGTAACCAAACGTTCCACTTCTTCAGGAGCCATCCCTTGTGCTTCGGTCATGACCACTACAGTAGGGGCATTTAGATCCGGGAAGACATCGACTTCCATTCTGGAGGCGGTGTAACTACCCCAGATCAATAGCATTGCGGCTGCCATTAGAATGAGTAGCCGGTTGCGCAAAGAATATTGTATAATTTTATTTAGCATATTACATGTTTTATTGAAGTTGGTAAAGTGTCCGGGAAATGATATTGATGTGTATCTCCCGTATCCGGCTTATTAATGTTCGTGGCTGTGACCGTGAGGTATAGCCCCTGAAAAAGAAGCCATTTTTACCTGGTAAGCACCTTGGGTTACGACCCGGTCTCCGGCTTTGAGCCCTTTTAATATTTGTACCTGACGGCCGTCATTCATGCCTGGTGTGACTTCCTGCTTCCGGTATCCTTCTTCATCCAATTGGACATATACATAAAATGTACCCATTTCATTCGTCAACGCCGTGACAGGGATGCTTAACGTATTATCAATCGGGGCAGAAATCAGAAATACTTCTACAAAAGAGCCGGGGATGACATCACCTTTATTGTCGAATTCGAAAGAAACCGGCACATAGAAGGAGTTGGTGTTGGAGGCTTTTCCGAAAGAGAGTAGTTTACCGTCCAATTCTGACAAGACATATACTTTGTTGTCGTATGGAGTCTTGAAATTGGCACTTCGTATCAGGTTCAGGGATTTATAATGTTTTTCGGAAACCTCGGCACGCAATACCAGTTTTTTATTTTGTGATACAGTGGCCAGAGGTTGTCCTACAGTGATGTATTCACCTTCTTTTATCAGCAGGTTTTTCAAATATCCGGTCAAGGGAGAAGTTACACCGACGCCTTTTGCTGTCCGGTTACCGGATATGGCTTCAAATGCGATTTTAGCATTTTCATAATCCAGACGTATGGTTTCGAATTCCCGTTGGGAGATAATTTTGTCTTTTATAAGAATAACCGCCCGTTCATATTCCGCCCGGGCTTTTTCATAACCGGCTTTTACTTTGGAATAATGATCTCCTTCTGCGATATTCCGGGAAGCAATATTGAATAATACTTGTCCTTTTTGTACAGCACTCCCTTCCGTAAGTGTTTTGTTGTAAGATACGATACCGTTGCTTGTGGCCACGATAACCGATTCATCTCCCGGGGCCGGTAATATTTGTCCTGTTGTTTTGATAACACCGTGAAATGTCTCCGGCAGTATTTCTTCTACTTTAAAGTTTGTTTTAGCCGCTTGTGCTTTTGTAAAGATAATTTCGTCGCTGTGTTCGGAGGCTGAAACTGCTTTTTGTTCTGTTTTACCCCCGTGATCATGTCCTTCATGATCGTGTCCTTCGTGATTATGTCCTTCGTGGTTGTGCTCATCGTGTTTTTCTCCGGGTTTGTGCTCATGGTTATGTCCTTCATGATCGTGTTCTGCATGTCCCTCGGGAGTTTCGTGTGTGTGTGCGAGAGTCGGATTTTGATTTTTACAGCTGTAAAAAGCCAATGATATACTGATAAGTGTAATGATAATATTTCTCATGTTTTCAAATGTTAAGTATTTATTTTGAATTTACGGTTTGAGATGGCACCTATAGGGATTAAACCGTATGATTCAATTTTAGATTTCAGGTTGTAAATAGACTCTGCCAACGTAACCGTTATCAGGTTCATTTAATACCTAAGTTCTGCAATTAAAATCTGAATTGAAATAAATGCTGCAGATCCTTCTGAATCATTTGGAAGGATAAGTGCTGCTTAATAGATAGGAGGTGCACGGCTGGCTTTATCCGCTGTCAGAAGAAGTATTCGGAAATTTTCGTCAGGAGCCTTTGGGAAACAGGCGGATTCAACTTCGAAAATATAAAACCCGACGGTTTCTGTTAGTATGTAACAGGAAAATAAGAAATGGTGAAAAGGGATATGTTCGTGATTTTCACTGAATATATTTCTGGATGAATTTCCGTGTATTTGTGTTTGAAACAAATGAGAAATACATCCCGATTCTTCCCTGCCGGAATCGTGTTGATGATTGTGTTTCCCATCTGCTTTTTCACAATGGGAAACGTTAAAACAGATGTAGTTGTTGTGATGGTGATGAGGAAAAACGGTAAACGCCAACAGGATCATGCCGGCTAAATAAAGAGGTAATATGGCTGTCCGTTTTTTTCTCATATTTTTACAAAGATATGTAAAATATTGAATATTTAAAATTTAGATTAAATGCACAAGCTTGTCTTTATATTTTGACCTCAAACCTTACATGCAAAGGTTTGCGTTGTCTGGCAAAGTTACAGAGCCTGAAGGCTTTGTAACTTCAAATTTACTTGTCGTTTTCAGAATGACAGCACAGAAAACCGCGGATCATCATTTCGGCCGTAGCCGGATTGGTAGCGATAGGAACATTGTGTACGTCGCATACACGCATTAACATTTGTACATCCGGTTCGTGGGGATGTTTACCCAGCGGATCCCGAAAAAAGATAACCATTTGTACTTTGTGTTCAGCTACCAGTGCTGCGATTTGAGCATCTCCCCCGAGTGGACCGGATAATAATCTTTCCACTTCAAGGCCGGAGTCCTGAGCGTGTTTGCCCGTCGTGCCTGTTGCTACGATTTCTGTCCCTACCGATTTCAGAAAATCCATGTGTCTGTTCAAAAAAGCAACCATTTCTGCCTTTTTACCGTCATGTGCAATTACTGCAATTTTCATAATCGAATTATATTTAGTTATAAAATTATAAATTACAAACTCTGTTTATGCAGGTCATGAGGGACTTGCAGATTAAGAATCTGTGATTTTAATCGTGTACGAAAATACGGAAAAAAATAGAATAATAAAAATTTTGTCTTTATCTTGAATTTGTCTGTCATTTGAGTGTATTCCCCAATTTTCCGGCGGCTGCTTCATCGGTGAAAAATTCGATGTGATCTGCATGCCGGGCGATATATCCGGCTGGGTACTTTTCGGCTTCCGTATTCGGATTTAGTACTTGCGCAAGTATTTCGGCCTTTTCGCTTCCGATGACATAAAACGAAGTCAAACCGGCCCGGAGCATAGGCTGTCCGGTGAGGGCAATACGGCGTTGACCGTTGTAGGGATTGATGGAAGCAGCATAAGGTTGCGGAGACGTGAGCAGGTCATTTTGACCGGGAAATACGGAAGATGTATGCCCGTCTGTCCCCATACCCAGGATCAGCATATCGAATTGGGGATATCCGTCATTGTCCGGTAAGTTTTTTTTTACCAATTCCGAGTAGCGTTGTGCTTCATGCTGCGGATTCGCTTCTCCCATAATGCGATGGATTTGCATGTGTGGGATCTTTACTTTATCGAGAAACAGTTTTTTAGCCAGGCCGTAGTTACTGTCGCCGTCTGTCGGGGAGACACATCGTTCGTCGACCCAGTAAAGGTGTATACGGTACCAGGGAAGACTTTTATAATACATTTCCGCCCATAAGCGGAAAAGCAATTCTGCTGAATATCCGCCTGAAATGGCTAGACTGAAGGAATCTTTACGGACGGTGTCCATCTGTTTCAGAAGCTGATGTGTAACTACACGTGCGGCCTCTTGCGGGGTGTCGGAAATGTGTATTTTCATAGCTCACAGTATAAGTTTGTTTTTGTCAGATTTTTACAAGGGTTTGTCCATGTGCCTTCTTCCCGGATTATCCGGTCAGCCGCCCCCGGTCCCCAGCTTCCTGCCGGGTAACCGTATAACGGTATCTTAGGGTCTTGTGCCCACAATTGGAGAATCGGATCCAGGAAGCGCCAACTGGCTTCAACGGCGTCACTTCGGGTGAACAGTGTCGTTTCTCCTTGAATACAATCTTCCAGTAGGCGTGCATAAGCATCTCCGGTAGGGACACCCCCTAAACTGTCGTATGTGAATTCAACCGGAACTTCTCCCATATTGAAGCCCGATCCCGGAATTTTCATACTCAATGTGAATACGACTCCTTCATTGGGATTCAGGCGGATGATCATACGGTTAGGGTGCGGGCAGTGTGTCAAACTGCTGAACATGATGTGGGGGGTCTGTTTGAAATGAATGACGATTTCCGATACCTGTGTCGGCATTTGTTTACCTGTGCGGATATAGAACGGTACTCCGTCCCAACGCCAGTTAGAGATGTTTACTTGCATTGCGACATAAGTTTCGGTCCGGGAATGGGGATCGACTTTTTCTTCCTGCCGGTAGGCAGAAAAATGTTTTTTCCCGGCATCTGAAGCCGTGTATTGCCCACGGACAACCTGTGAGCGAATCTCTTTCGGGGTCATGGGTTTTAGGGATTGATAGACTTTTACGATTTCGTTGCGGAAGCTGTCTGCATCGAAGGATACAGGTGGTTCCATGGCACATACGGCCAGCACCTGTAACAGATGACTTTGTACCATGTCTTTCAAGGCTCCGGTTTGGTCGTAAAACCCCCCTCTCTGTTCAACGCCCATATTTTCTACTGCCGTAATTTCTATATGATGGATGTAATTCCGGTTCCATAACGGTTCCAGTACGACATTGGCAAATCGAAGTGCCAGTATGTTTTGTACTGTTTCCTTGCCCAAAAAATGGTCTATCCGGAATATCTGATTTTCATCGAAGATTGAAGTATATATGTGATCTAGGTGTCGTGCTGACTCCAGGTCATGTCCGAAAGGTTTCTCGACGATGATACGTTTGAAACCGGGTTTCTTTTCGGTCGGACGGTTCAGTCCTGCTTTTTGTAATAAGAGGGGTATGGTTTCGTACAGAACGGGAGGTGTGGCTAAATAATAGAGGTAATTTCCCGGGTTGTCGATCGTATTGTCCAATTCGTCCAGTCGTTTTTTTAAAGCGGGGTAGGCGTCTTCGGATGATGGATCCAATGTTTCGTGATAAACGGATTTCAGAAAATTGTCAGCATATTCCGTATTAAACTCTTCTGTTTTGGTATATTTCCTGAGATGTTCCCGGATATGTTTGCGGTATTCTTCATTCGTAAATGAGGTACGGGCAATACTGAGTATTGCAAAGTGTTCAGGCAACTCTTCCCGTTTGAAAAGCATGTAGAGGGAAGGCATTAGTTTACGCTTTGTCAGATCGCCTGAACCGCCGAAAATAATCACTACCAAAGGTTGCATAGTTTGATGTTGTTAAAGTTGTGTGTATGGCATTGTTTTTTCAGGCATTGTAAATGCCGGCATGGGTGTCGTTCCCTTCACCCGTCCAGTCTTCGTGGAAGAATTCATTCCGGGGACGGTCTGTACGTTCGAAGGTGTGCGCTCCGAAGTAGTCACGTTGGGCTTGGATCAGATTGGCAGGAAGGGTCTGCGTTGTCAGTGAGTAGAAATAGTTCAAAGCGGCTGCAAAAGCAGGAACTGCTGTATTCTCCCGGGTTGTCTTTATCAATAAAGCTTTCCAGTTGGGAAGTACTTCTCTGATTTGTTCCCGGAACCAGGAGGAAAGAAGTAAATTTTCCAAATGAGGTGTTGAGTCGAAGATTTCTGCAATGGGGGTTAACAGGGCAGCCCGAATGATACAGCCTGCCCGCCATATACGTGCGATAGCCGCCAGATTGAGTTCCCAATGGAAATGTTCGGAAGCTTGTTGCATCAAAGCGAATCCCTGTGTGTAGGAAATGATTTTCGAAGCATAGAGAGAGTCATGTATTTCCTGATACATGATCTCCGGTTTGTGGGTAAAAACGGGAGCGTCCGTTTTATATTTCCGGGCGGCTGTGATGCGTAAGTCTTTATGAGAAGAAAGGTCTCTTTGAAATACAGCCGTTGCAATAAGGTTTAGGGGAATACCCAGTTCCATTGCCTGGATAACCGACCAGCGGCCGGTGCCTTTTTGACCTGCTACATCCAATATTTTGTCTATGAGAAAGTTATCTTCTGTGTCTTTGTGACGTAGAATATCTGCAGTGATTTCAATCAGATAACTTTTCAGTTTTCCTTTGTTCCATTCTTCAAACCAGGTGGCAATTCCCGGATTCCCCGTATTAAGAGTTTGTTTCATAACAAAGTATGCTTCGGCAATGAGTTCCATGTCGGCATATTCGATTCCGTTGTGTACCATTTTTACGAAATGCCCGGCACCACCTCCGCCGATCCATTCGCAGCAAGGGCTTCCGTCTTCTGCTTTGGCTGCGATACGTTGAAGTATTTCCCGCACTTGGGGCCAGGCTTTCCCGGAACCTCCCGGCATGATCGAGGCTCCGTGTAATGCTCCTTCCTGCCCGCCCGATACGCCTGCTCCGATATAATAGCAGCCTTTGGATTCGACGTATTGTACTCGTCTTTCAGTGTCTTCGAAATTGGAATTTCCTCCGTCAATGAGAATATCTCCGGATTCCAAAAGAGGCAATAGCTGCTCGATAACCTGATCGACAGCGGTACCTGCCTTAACCATCATCAGTATTTTACGTGGTCGTTCAAGTGACTGGACAAAAGCTTTGAGGTCCTCGAATCCTTCAAATCGGCGACCTTTTCCGTATTCTTGCATGAAATGCTGAACAACACTGTGGGAGGGGTGTGGACGGTTGTATACAGATACGTGATATCCTTTATCTTCCAGATTGAGGGCCAGCCCTTCTCCCATAACGGCCAGTCCTATAACTCCAATATCCGATTTTTTCATAATAGAATAGATTTGATTTCGGATATACGGAGAGAAAAGAAGTAAGGTTTAAAAATTGCAGTTTACTTCTGTTCCGGCTTTCAGGGTTTGGAAAGGAAGAAAAATGTTTTTTCCGAATAGACGACTTCGATCAGATCAAAGGCGATGAATTTGGCCAATGTATTTATGGCTCTGGGACGGGGGAGTCCTGATAGTTTACAATATTGAGATAAAGTGATTTTACCGTTGGTATTCAAATAATCCAATAATTGTTGTTCGTGGATGGAATAACGGACGAAAGCCCCTTTACGGGCGTGTTTATATTGCCAGAGGCGTAAATGGACCGGACTGGCTAAAATATTTTCGTCTTTTATGCGTATGTAAGCCCGGTAGTGATTGTCTTCATCTTTGGCGTAATAAGGTCCTTGTTCTCCCTTGGGGATGATGACTTCCAATACGGTCCGGCCTTCAATTTCGTGTGTATGCATTTCACAGTCGATGACTGGTTTGCTGTATAGTCTGGCGGCAGCTTCGATCATGTATATTTCTTCTTCAGAACGGACTCCGGCAATTTTCCCGTTGTCTTTTACCCCGACCAGTAACCGGCCTCCTTCCGTATTTGAGAAAGCAGACAGGCTTTTGGCAATTTTGCGTGCGTCTGAAATTTCAAATTTGAAGTCCTGTTGCTGGTGTTCTCCCTGGCAGATCAGATCGTATATGTAATAGTGTCCTTTGTGTAGCCTGTTCATGGTGCAAAGATAGTAATAAACCCGGAAACTTCCGGGACATGCTGTAACCAACCTTAGGAGGATACGTAATAACTACAACTGTTCAGTTCCTGTGATTTTTGATTTACGATCAATTGTCATTGGGAATTTCAGATTTTAAATTGAAAATGAGAACGGTGATAAAATTACACGCAGGGACGGACTCATTGTGTAATTTTTAATTTATGTTTTAGGTTGTATTTGTCTGATATATAGTTATTTGTATGGTGATTTGCAGCCTGTGAATTATAATTTTATATCCGTGATTAAAATAAACCGTGCTTTGGAATGCACGCGTGAGTTAGTAATAATTTTACCCAATTTGTTATGAAAATGAAAATACAATTAATCGTAATTCTTGGCTTGTTTTTTACAGTCGGAATTCAGCAGAGCCGGGCTCAATCGGGGATGAAAAAAATCGATATGCCACATTTGCCTTATGCTATGAATGCATTGGAACCGATAATCAGCGAAGAAACTATGAATTATCATTATGGAAAGCATTTACAGGCTTATGTGGATAATGTGAACCGATTGATTATCGGTACTCCTTTTGAAAACAGTGATTTGGAAACTATCGTGAAGTATGCTACCGGGCCGATATACAATAACGGTTCTCAAGCTTATAATCATACGATTTATTTTTTAACATTTTCTCCGGATGCCGTTCATCAACCTTCCGGTGATTTGTTGAAGGCGATCGAGAAAAAGTGGGGATCGTTTGAAAATTTCAAGAACGTTTTTTCACAGTCGGCAGCTTCGCTTTTCGGTTCCGGTTGGGTATGGCTGGCTAAAAATAACCAGGGAGAGCTTTTTATCTTTCAGGAGCCGAACGGCGGCAATCCTCTTTCCAGAGGATATATTCCTTTGATGGGGATGGATGTGTGGGAACATGCTTATTATCTGGATTACCAGAACCGGAGACCCGAACATATAGAAAAACTCTGGACAATTATCGATTGGAATACTGTCGGACAAAGATACGGAAGTTGATTTTCGATTGAAAAAGAGTAAATAAAAAATACAAGGCTACCTCGATAGCCTTGTATTTTTTATGACGTTCAGAAATTTATTTCTGAATGATTGTTTTACCTCCCGGCAGTACGGCTTGTATATTGTTATCATACATGGCACTGCATTGAATGGCCGGCCGGGTATATTCTCCGGCGAATGCGGCATTGAACCGGAATTTGAAGATTTTCGTCAGGTCCTGACCGAGACTGAAATACACATAATAACGGTCATCCCGAATGTCGACATAGTCTGCATCCTTGAATGCCCGGGTATTTCCGGTAAGCCGGTCGTTGATGATTTCGAAGCCGGACGGAAGCAAATAACTTAAAGCCAGATTGTCGTATGTGCCGCTGACACCGGTATTGCGTATCGTGATTTCTGCCGTGATATCACTGCCTTGTTTGACGTCTGCGATGTTTATGACATTCCCTTTATCGTTGTAATAGGTAATACTCATGGAGAGGCCCGACATAATCCGTTCCTTGACGACTTCATAGGGTGCGGAAGCTGTAATAAGACGTGTATAAAGCGTACTTTCTCCGTTGTTCTTAACTTGTACGTTGATTTGGGGTTGGTTTGTCGGCAGTTCTTGCTGCCAGATCGTTTTGCTGATTTTTACCGTTTCTGTGTGTCCTCCTGTCGTTACTTCACAGTTGAGTCCGTCGAGCTTACCGACAAATTTATCGATGTAAGCGGTAGCAGCAACCAGAGCGAATGCTGTCGTTTGAGTGCCCAACCATTCTTGGGAAGACAGGACGGCAGAGATTTGCTCCAACATTTGCCAGGCGTCCTGCTGCATATTTAAATACACCATCGCCTGGAGCATAATTGCTTTATCTCTTACATCGGAGCCGAATGTATAGCCTGTTTGACGATAGGGCGATACTGTTCGCGCCGCATTTTTGATCAAATTACCGGCAACATCGGGATGATTGGTAAGGGCATAGGCAGAAGCCAGCAACCATTCGGCCGTCGGATTATGCAGCTTACGCTCTTTCATGCGGTTCATTGCCGGCATGTTCGGTTTACCTGCCAGAGCAAGTACGTATAGCCGGTAGCCTTGTTGCAGTTCTCCATAATAATCCAAAATTTTATAGCTGTTGGCCATGGATTGCAAAAATTTGAGGTCTTTTTGCAGTAGTTGTTTCGGTATGGTATATCCTTTTTGGGAAGCTACCCATAAGAAATTAGCCACGTAAGTACTTACCCATTCGGAGGTATAGGGCGACCCCGGCCAGTAGGCAAAACCGCCCTCTGAGGTTTGATAGCTGCTCAGACGGTTGATGACCGATTTGACATTAGCTTCGATTGTATTTTTTTGAGCGACGCTGAGTTCGGTCAGTTCTCCCAGTGACAATTGCGGAAAAGCCGTTGAAGTAATTTGTTCCGCGCATCCGTGCGGATAGCTGATCAGGTCTTCGAGACGTTCGCCCAGGTTAAGGGGAGGAATAGAAGATATTTCCAATATAGCCGTCGGATCAGCGCCGTTGATATCCGCCTGGAAATCAGCTTTCTCTCCTTTTTTCAACGTACGGGCTTCGACTTTGGTGATCCGGGGATTCGGAACCCGTATATCGACATCTTCTTTTACATAAGCTTTTTCATTTCCGGCCCGTGCTGTAAATGTGAGTGTGGAAGTACCGGTGGTTTCCTTGATCCGTAGTTTGAACCAGACAATCTTTTCGCCTTTTTGATTGAAGGTAAGGGTGGAGGATGCATCTCCCAGAATTTCTATTTTATCGTCTGTGCTTACGGATACTTGGGTTTCACGTATGTTGTTGTTCATTGCAAATATCGTTACCGGAATTTCGATAATATCCCCCGGTGTAAACAGGCGCGGCATAGCTACCGATAACATCAGGGGTTTGTTTACCAAAGCCGAAGTATGTGCAGAACCGTATTTACCGTTCGAAGTTGCGGCAACCACCATTGCCCGTACTTCTCCGATGTATTCAGGCATACGGAATGTATGTCTGTGGGATTCTCCTTTTTTCAAGGAAACCGGGCCTTCAAACAGTACGACCGGTTTGAACCGGTTTGTTTTTTCATCCTGTACCGGTTTCAATGCTTCGTCGCCTCCCACTGCAAAGGCTTTTTCCAGGCGGGCACCGTAGGCACCGAAAATGAAATCATAGAAGTCCCAGGTTTTTACACCCAGTGCTTCCCGGGCATAAAATGCCGGGAACGGTTCCGGGGTACGGAACGAGGTTAGCGATAACAGGCCTTCGTCTACAATAGCCAGCGTATAATCCATAGCTTGTTGGTTTTTCTCGCTCACCGTCACTGTAAATTCCTCTCCGGGCCGTAATTTCTGAGGCATTTTGATTTCCGGATGAAGGTGAAGGGCTGCATCTTCTACATTGATATTTACAACTCCATAGAGGCGTACCGGGCGGTCGTTGTCTCTGTTTTTCTGGGGCTGAATCAGAGTTACAAATGCATATATGTTCGGACACATATCGGAAGTTGCTTCAAATTCGAACGTTGTTTGTCCTTCCGTTGTCTCGACGCGGTGAATGTCTTTGAAGCTTGTGCCGTTTTCAAGGCTGACAATAGCGACACTACCTTTTGAGGAAGGTATGTTGATACGGATTTTTTCTCCTGTTTTATACTCTTTTTTATCTGTATTGACAGTCAATAAGGTTGCCATTTCAGCCGAAGCATTTTCTGCCCAGGATCCGAAATAGGTGATCATGCCTGCCGTATGTCCGGATTGGACGTCTGTGGCTTGTATGTAATAACGTCCGTAATAATCGATATTCAGATCACAGGTAAAATTCCCGTCGGATGATGTTGTGTAGCGGTCAAAGACCGGATCGTTGTATGTGCGGTTGATGTATGAGCCCGAATTGTCCTGATCGGCTTCCCACCACCAGCTCCAATTGATTTTGTATACTTTGATGTGGATTTTGGATGAAGCTGTACTTTTCTTGCCTTCCGGCGTTAGAAGAATACCTTGCAGGCGTATATTTTCTTTTGTAGGATACCAGCCGTCGGAAGTTTTGGGAAGGCGGATACCGGCATAGCGGATGTAAGGGGAGTAGCGGGTGGTGTAGGTTGAAATACTGAAATCCCCGCCATTTTCGAAGACCCGGGTCGTAAAAGAAGCCGTGAGTATCCCGGGTGCATTTTCTGTATGTATTTTATCCAGGTTAAAAGAGAAGTTGCCTTCGCCGTCGGTGGTCCCGTCGAAAAGTGTTTCCGCATAAGATTGAAAATCTTCGGCAATATCATTGAAAGCGTAGTCGGGATATTCCCGGAAAGCCGTACGATTACGATTCAGGCGAACTTCTGTAATTGCTTTCAGGTTTGCCGTGGGAGCTCCGTTCAGCCAACGTGTTTTTACACGAACGGTTTTATTGGGAATACCTTCTCCGATTATGTCGTCGTTCGGAAATTCCATGTTGATACTGAGACGATTGGGTTTTATCGTTTCTATGCGCAGTGTTTTATTGAAGTTGCTGCCGCCTATTTTGACAATTGCTTTCCAGTAGCCTGTCGGTGCATCTTCTGCTGTTGAGAAACGGAATGTGTGAATCGGGCATTCACTTGTTGTGCTTTTCCGGGTTTCGGTGATATTTCCTTTCGGATCTGCCAATTGGGCGATAACCGGATGGCCTTGGGGGAGTACATTCAATTTATCTTCGAGTATGAAAGAGAGGTAGATGTCATCTCCGGGACGCCATACACCCCGTTCACCGTAGATGAATCCTTTCAGTCCGGATTGAACATTCGCTCCGCTGATGTCGAAGTTGCTTAATGATAGGGTATTGGCATCGGCAATACGTAGCCAAGCCTGATCGTTTCCTTTACGGGCATGGACAATAAACGTTTTTTCTTCCGTATGCAGGTATGCAAATCCGTTTTTGTCCGTTTCGACGGAATCCAGTTTTTGATTCTGGTAGTTGTAGAGGGTGATCATACAATCGGATACCGGCGTAGCTGTGGCAATGTCGTTGACTGCGACGAAATACCGGTTATCGGCCCCTCTTTTAGCGACGAGTCCCAATGAAGTGTTGATGATATTTTTTCCGATAAAACGTTGACTGTTGTAATAGGATACGGTATAAGGATTATCCCGGTCTTCCCAGCGGTAATCCGGGTTGTAATAATACATATCGTAGTAATATCCATCATCGTCGTCGTCCCAGTTTTTCTTATAATAGTTGATATCATCCTCGTTGTCCGAATTATTGGCAAATGTGGTATAGGAACGTTGGAAACGGATTTCCAGCCGGTAAATGACTCCTTTTTCCAGTTTTATCAGGTCGGAAAGATTGAGTGTAAAATCGTTCCAACGGTTGAGATCTATGTTTGTACCTTCTTGCTGTAAATCGATTTTTTGCCGGAAGACGGGACGTGCTGTACGCATCAGACTGCTTGTACCGTTGTATGAATTTTGTTGAAGAAAGAAATTCATGTTTTGCTGGAACACTTTGATGATTTGTACGTCAACGGCTTTCAGGGCTACTGCGGAGAAAGGAACCAATACCTTCCCGTTTGCAGGTGTGATGACGCCTTCTCCGATAAATTTTACGGCGGGGTTGGTAGAAGGTAAGGAGATTGTGTACGTCTGGGTTTCCGTGAGTATTTTCCCGTCGTTACCTCGGATGCCTTCGTGAATTGTTATATCGAGGTATTCCAGGTTTTTATTGAGGGTGTAATACAGGTAGATTGTATTACCTTCAGTTTTGTACCGTATATCGGATATACCCTCAATTGTAATAAGTCCTTCCAGGTTCTGGTCCGGATCGACGTTGTCCGACAAGTCTATGCGTAGAGATTGACGGTCGTTCTTATTGAGACGGACATCGAGTACGGAGAATTCACTTTTTCCCGGAATTTTAATTGTCGTTTCAGTACCGTTGACAATTTTTTTGCCGAAAGAGAGTTGTAACTCCTGCGGGGATTCAGTTTTGCCGATATCCGGAATTTTGAAATAATGGGTATTTCCGTTGTGTTCCCATATAATCGGTATTTCACGGTCACTTAGACGGGCTGATACCTGTTTTTCGATTTCTTCATTTTCCATAAAATCGGAAGTGATTAATGAAGCTTCGTAAGTCAATGTATCGTTGGCTTCTCCTGTGGTAAGGGTACCGGAGGAATAAGATGCTTTTAAATCTACGACTTTGACTTTGAATGTGTAATATTGGAATTTTTGAGGGACATCCATCAGACTGCCTAGATGTAATTTGAAGGTGTATTCTTCACCGTTTTTAAATCGTTCTTCCGGTGTAAATTCTAATGTACGTTCGTCTTTTAGGATCAGTTGTCCCTTTATGTCCGGAGATATTTTCAGTAGTTTAGCAGGCAATGTTTCTCCTGTTTTAACATCCGGATTTACACTTTTTTCCAGATAGATTTCAACGGGACTATCGGATACGATCGTTCCTGAAGTATGACCGTAAATGTATTTACTGAATGCTTCTTTGTCCGTTGTTTCCTGGGAACCGCAGGCGTTTAATAGTCCTATCAGCAGGAATAAGCTGTAATAAAGTAGGTGCTGTTGCCTCATAATTAAGGATATTTAGTAGTTTATCATGTTACAAAGTTAGAACAATAATAAACTGTGCATATATTTTCTCCTGTTTTTATTTTTTATATTTTTGTTCGTTTTATATCTTGCTGTGGACGGTGAGATATCATAAAGAAGGGGATAGAGTATCCCCGGGAGGTAAATTAAAATAAATGAAGGTATGAGAATCGCTGTTGTCGGTACGGGGTATGTCGGTTTGGTATCAGGCACTTGTCTGGCGGAGACCGGGGTTACGGTTACCTGTGTGGATGTGGATGCAACGAAAATAGAGTTGTTGAATAAGGGAGGGATTCCTATTTATGAGCCCGGACTTGCTGAGTTGGTGGTAAAGAACCGTATGGATGAACGTTTATTTTTTACTGTTTCCCTACAGGAAGCTTTGATAGATGCCGATGCCGTATTCATTGCGGTCGGTACGCCTCCGGATGAAGACGGTAGTGCCGACCTGCGTTATGTTTTAGGGGTTGCCCGTGAAATCGGACAGTTGTTGGATCATTATGCCGTTATTGTTACAAAATCTACCGTTCCGGTCGGGACCAACCGGAAAGTTAAAGATACCATTACGGAAGAGTTGAGAAAACGGGGATCGGATGTGGAATTTGATGTTGCTTCCAATCCGGAATTTTTGAAAGAAGGAGATGCTGTAAATGACTTTATGTCTCCCGACCGTATCGTTATCGGCGTTGAATCGGATCGGGCCAAAAAGACGATGGAGCGTTTGTATCATGCTTTTCTTTTGAACAATACCTCGATTTTTTTTATGGATATACCATCGGCAGAAATGACTAAATATGCTGCGAATTCCATGTTGGCGACCCGTATTTCTTTTATGAATGACATTGCTAATCTTTGTGAGATTGTCGGAGCGGATGTAAGTGCCGTAAAACGGGGGATAGGCAGCGATACCCGGATCGGCAAGAAATTTCTGAATGCCGGTTGCGGATACGGGGGGTCTTGTTTTCCGAAAGATGTGAAGGCTTTGATAAAAACGGGGAAGGAATATGGGTATAGTATGGAGGTGCTGGAAGCTGTAGAGCGGGTAAACGAAAGACAGAAAGAAGTGTTGTTTACTAAGATCATGAAGCACTATGGCGGTCATATACGGGGAAAACATTTCGGAATGTGGGGATTGTCTTTTAAACCCGCCACGGACGATATGCGCGAGGCTCCTTCTTTGGTTTTGATTGATAAATTGCTTGAAGCCGGAGCTACGGTTTGTGCGTTCGATCCGGTGGCAATGGATGAGGCGCGCCGTCGCATCGGTGACCGTATCGGATATGCCCGGAATATGTACGAGGCTTTGCAAGGAGCCGATGCTATGATTGTGGTGACGGAATGGCAGGAGTTTAAAGTTCCTAAGTTTACATATATAGAGAAGGCTTTGAGGGAAAAGATTATCTTTGACGGACGGAATATATACAGTCCCGATCAGATGAAAGAATTCGGGTATGTTTATTACGGAATCGGAAAGTAAAATTTGTGGGGACGGTCGAAAGCTTTGATTGGAAATTTTAATTTCGTCTGTTGACGAAATAGTATCGATATTTGGAGGATATAGACCGAATGCCGGTTATATAAAGAATTTTATTCAGGTTATTATTATGCGTCTGTTATTTGTGGTGAATCCTGTTTCCGGTTACGGAGCGGGTAAAAAATTACCGAAAAAGATTAAAGAATTGGCTGAATACCGGGATATCGATTACGATATAAAATTTACCGAATATGCCGGTCATGCCCGTGAAATTGTTGCCGATGTCCGGAAAAGCGGGCAATATACCCATGTCGTGGCTGTCGGGGGAGATGGAACTGTCAATGAGGTAGGAACTTCGTTAATGGGGAGTGATCTCGTATTCGGTATCGTATCTATTGGTAGCGGCAATGGGTTTGCACGGCATCTGGGGTATTCAACTTCATTAAAAAAAGCTTTGAGACAGGTGCTTTGCGGAACTTGTTCGCAGGTGGATGTTATGGAGATAAACGGAGAATATTCCTTGAATGTGAGTGGTGTCGGTTTTGATGCGGAAGTTGCACATGAATTCAATCGTCAGAAACTGCGGGGTGTTTTTTCATACATTTATGCCGGGTTGAAGATGTGGTTTAATTATTCTTCGAAAAAATACCGGATTACCTGTAATGGGCAAACGGTGGAAGAAACCTGTTTTATTCTCAGTTTTGCCAACAGTTCTCAGTTTGGAAATAATGCCTGTATTGCACCGCATGCTTCTTTGAGGGATGGGTTGATGAATGTATGCCTGTTGAAACGTCCCCAATGGTGGAATGTACTTTTGTTTTTGTTTTTCTTTATGAATGCCCGGGTGGATAAATTGAGTCTTTACAAAGAATTCCGTTGTGAAGAGGCTTTGATTGAAGGAGATATTCACAAAGTGCATATTGACGGGGAGGCGGCTTTTATGAATGCTCCGGTACAGTTGAAAATTCACAAAGGAGTACTGAAGTTGGTCGTTCCTAAATTTGCGAAGGGATAACCGTTCCGTTATTGTTCGGGTTTCTTTTCCAGGAATTGGGGTGCAATCCGGAACATATATTCGCGTGCTTCCTCGTAATTATTCGATATAACGCCATCGAGAATTGCTTCTTTGATGGCATTTTTTATATCGCCGATAGTCCGGCAGGGAGGAAGATTGAAGGTTGCTATAATTTCTTCTCCGCTGATCGGCGGTTGGAAATTCCGGACGGAATCTTTTTCTTCTACTTCTTTTAGTTTTTGCCGGACAATCCGGAAGTTTTGCAGAAAGCGTTTTACTTTTTCTTCATTTTTAGAAGTGATGTCGGCTTCTGCCAGAGTCATCAGATCGTCGATATCGTCACCCGCATCGAAAAGAAGCCGCCGAACTGCCGAGTCGGTAACGATATCTTCCGAAAGAACAATTGGGCGCATATGCAAATTAACCAGCTTTTGTACATATTTCATCTTTTCGTTCTGCGGCAATTTCAGGCGATTGAATATTTTGCCCACCATCCGTTCGCCGATGTAATTGTGGCCGTAAAATGTCCAGCCTTGTCCCTGAACAAACTTTTTGGTAACCGGTTTGGCAATGTCGTGTAAAAGGGCTGCCCAGCGCAACCACAGATTATCGGTATGGAGCGACAGGGTATCGAGTACTGTAAGTGTATGGTGGAAATTGTCTTTATGACCTATACCATTGACGGTATCTATGCCTTTCAAGGCCGACAATTCCGGGAAAAACTGCTCCAATAGGCCTGCTTCATCCAGTAAGTAGATACCTTTTGACGGGATCGGAGAGAGCATGATCTTATTGAATTCGTCAATAATCCTTTCCTTAGAGACGATGCGGAGACGTTCTTTATTTTGAGCGATTGCCTGAAATGTGCGGTCTTCGATCTTGAAGTGAAGTTGGGAGGCAAAGCGGATGGCTCGCATCATGCGTAGCGGATCGTCGGAAAATGTGATTCCCGGCTCTAGCGGTGTTTTGATCAGGCCTTCTTCCAGGTGTTGTAAACCACCGAACGGGTCTATAAGGCTGCCGTAATTTTCCCGGTTCAATGAAATGGCTAATGCATTGATCGTAAAATCCCGCCGTCGTTGATCATCTTCTATGGAACCTTCTTCGACAATCGGTTTCCGGGAATCGGCCCGGTAGGATTCTCTGCGGGCTCCGACAAATTCAATTTCCATTCCTTTGTAACGGAACATGGCCGTACCGAAATTTTTGAATACCGATACCGTTAGGTTTCCCAGTCGTTTGGCGGCAGCTTCGGCTAAGGCAATGCCGTTGCCGTGTACTACGATATCGATGTCCTTGGAAGGACGATGCAACAGAATATCTCTGACAAAACCTCCGATAACGTATGTTTCAATTCCTTTTTCTTCAGCAATTTCAGACAATAATTTAAAAACCGGGTGTTTCAGATATTCCTGCATCATTGTTTCTTTTCTTGATACCGGCTGCAAAAATACCACAATTTTACCATATCAAAGGCAAAAGAACGAAAAAATAGGGGTGGCAAAATGACATAAAGGAAAGGCTGATTTTAGATTATAGATTTTTGACTTACGGTTTTAAATTGAATGTACAATCTTTTCCGTAAAGAAAAAGAGCCGGAAATCAAAATAGCTGTCTGTTTTTGACCGGTTATGCCGCCCGCTCTTCCGGAACGGTTTTCCCGTTTTCGGACGCTATAAAACGTTCGCGTAGATTTTTAAGCCTTTAAAGCCCGAAAAGGCGGTGGGAAAAAGGATTTTTTGTAATTTCGAGGGACGAATGAAACAAGGGCATAAAAATGATGTCCGATAAATACAAGACTTGGTAATTAAAAATGAAGCTATGAAGAAGAAAGCCGGATTATTTGATTTGGATGGGGTGATTTTCGATACAGAAGGACAATATACTCAATTTTGGAGTGAAGAGGGAAAGTTATTGCAGGAAAGTTCTGATTTTAGTGCCCGTATAAAAGGACGCACTCTGAAAGAGATTTTGGATCGGTATTTCCCCGATCAAAAACAAGCAGATGAGGTAATAAAGAGGCTCAGCCGCTTTGAGCAAGAAATGGTGATCGAATATATACCCGGAGCCCGGGAGTTTATTCTCGGATTAAAAGAACAGGGTGTAAAGCTGGCCATTGTTACCAGTTCCAATGATTTGAAGATGCAGAATGTATATCGTTTGCATCCCGAGGTGAAAAAGGTTTTCGATGTTATTATCACTGCCGATAAAATCACCCGTTCCAAGCCGGATCCGGAATGTTATTTGCTGGCAGCCCGGGAATTGGGAATGAAGAAAGAGGAGTGTGTTGTGTTTGAGGATTCGTTTTCAGGTTTGGAAGCCGGACGAAGGGCTGAAATGAAAGTTGTCGGTTTGGCGACCTCGAATCCGGCAGAGAAAATTGCAGATAAGGCGGATGTTGTTGTACCTGATTTTCGGGGTCTTTCTTTTACCGATATCCTGAATTGATCGGGAACGGAAGGATTTCCCGGTCGGTTATGGTATACTGTTGATAAAAAGAAAACCCGGTATTTGCCGGGTTTTCTTTTTAATTATTGCCTGTTTTTTATTCAGCCAGAATTGTGATCTCGGCACCGGAAGCAAAGTCCTGTCCGTTTTGTTCACTCAAGGCTGTAAACCGGATGTAACGGGCTTTTACCGGCTGGGTGAAAATTACTTTTTTCTCTTCTGCATTATTGGCAAACGTTCCTTTCCGGATCGGTTCACCCCAGTTTTTACCGTCCTGGCTCACGTGGATGCTGTAATCTTTTATATTACCGTTACCACCGTTTTGCCGGGGGAGATAGGTGAAACCTTTGATTGTTTTTACTTCTCCGGCATCCAGGTCTACCCAATGCGGGTATTTGGCTACAGTTACGGAATACATGGTATGCCAGATCGTATTCGGATCGCCGTCCGTCAGGTTTGCTGCATCTCCTTCTCCCGATTCTTCGCTGCTGGCATATACGACAACCGTTTGTATCGTTTCGATCTTTTCGAATGTCATGGTTGTTTTGATTTCCGGAGTCGATTTATACCAGGCTGTAATTGTACCTCCGTTCCGGAATGGAATCGGTTGGGTGTATACTTTTGCTTTACTCTTACCGACGGTGTAACAGATTTCAGCTCCTTGTTTTGCCGAAGAGAGTTCTACGACTCCGCTTCTGTTACGGGTAATGGAAAGTGGAATTTCTCCGGACGGAGCGACATTTGCGATGGTCGTTAAATCTTTTCCGGCCGGCCGGATGATAAAACCTATATTGTTGTGTCCGGCATAAACACGGTCCTGTTCCAATGGACCTCCTTGTCCGCAACTGTTACCGCCTAATCCGGTTACCGCTGCATCCAGGTGGAGGTAAGTATCTCCGGCCGGCGGCAATTGGTAAGGATGAGGAGCCAATATCAGATCGAGGGCCGAATATTGTAATGCAGAAGCCGATAAATGGTTCGTTGCAACAAATACAGCCCCTTGATGTTCGGCATCGGTCAGGGCACACCAGCGTACATTTTCGTGATTTCCCATGTCTTGCGGTTTCGGAAAGTTTACGAATTCACCGGCAACCGTATTCGTATGTTGTTCGATGAATTGTCCGCTTTTGCGGTCGGGGTAATTATCGGCCGGACCGCGACCGTAATAGGTGAAATTTTTATATGCTTGCGGCACTTTCATGACATATCCCAAACGCGGCAGGATCAGATTCGGCTGATTGGAGATAATGCTTGCCTGCAGTTCAATAGAACCGTCCTGATATACCGTCCAGATTTGGTTGGTTGTGAATTTAAAGTCACTTTCTCCGAACGGTTTACCGGTCAACTCTTCAATGCTGTTTTTACCGGAGCTTGTTCCTCCGAGGATTTTGGCGGCATTCGGAGCCTGGGATACGACCGTAAAGGCCAGTACGATCGTACCGTCTTTTTGGGTTATGATTTTACTGTCTGTCGTTTTGTGTACCAGGTTGTGTAAACCTTTTTCGAACCATTGGGCATAGAACCAGTTGTCGTTGTTGGTAAATGCCCGCAACGCATCCAGTTTCGGACCGTTACCTGCCGTAATTATGGTTTTCCCACCGTAATTCAGACTGTAAATCGTTCCGGTATTTGTATCGAATTGCACTTCAAAATCATCACCTTTTATGGTTTTGATATTGGAAGGTGTATCGGTGTAGGTCAGTTTACCGGCTTTTGCCGCTATTTCTCTGACGGCCGGACGTGCTGTGGCTTCTTTGACAGGAAGTTGTTCTTCCATAGCTACGAAACCTTTTTTTGCCCAGGGCATATCGTTCTTTAATAAGAACTGGATTTTTACGAAATATTCAGAGTCGTTTTTCAGCCGGTCATATCGATAGGGGATGGTTACGCGTACTCTGCTACGCGGGGCTATCGTTCCGGTGGCCAGATTACCTGACTCGATTTCTTTCCCGTTTTCGTAAAGCGACCATTTGATGTCGTATTCCGAAAGGTCTTTGAAATAGTATTTATTGAAAATTTCATAACTGCCTTTTGCCGGATCGATGGCATTGACGGCTATGTCCTGATAAACTTTTTTTACTTCAAAATATTGTGGTTTCGGTTCCAGATCGCCGAAGACAATCCCGTTCATTACAAACTGTCCGTCATTCGGGGTATCTCCGAAATCTCCGCCGTAAGCCAGGTAACGCTCGCCTGTTTTTTTGTCGTAATTGTACATGGATTGGTCAACCCAGTCCCAGATAGCACCTCCGCAGAAGAAATTGGTCGATTCAATGGCTTCCCAATAGTCCACCAGATTACCGCAGGCATTTCCCATAGAGTGGGCATATTCCGAAACATGGAACGGATATTTGATGTCATAATGTCCTTTTACGGCTCCGCGCATCCAACCGATTGACGGATATTGATTGGAGCCCATGTCTACGATATCGTTATTTCTCTCGTATTGTACCGGACGGGATAAATCCACTTGTTTCAGGGCTTTGTATGCTGAAACGAAGTTTTTGCCGGGGCCGGCTTCATTACCCAATGACCAGATGACAATGGAGGGGTGGTTGATGTGATTATCGACCATTTCCATAACGCGGGCAACATGTGCGGCTTCCCATTCTTTCGGGTGTGACAGAGAAGCTGCTCCGTAATAATATTCATGCGATTCGATATTTGCTTCGTCTTCCAGGTAAATACCATATTTGTTGCACAGGAAATACCAATAGGGATCGTCCGGATAGTGTGAGTTGCGGACGTGGTTGATATTTCCTTTTTTCATCAGCATAATTTCGTCTTCCATCATTTTACGGGTGATAGCGTGTCCTACTGCAGGATTTGATTCGTGACGGTTAACTCCCTTCAATTTTACGGTTTTACCGTTTACGTAGTAATAGCGTCCTGCCAGACCGAATTCATCTTCCGATGCCGGCGTATCTTTAATTTCCACTTTACGGAATCCGACGATGGTAGAAACGATGTCTATCGTTTTGTTTTTTTTATCTTTCAATTCCGCTACCAATGTATAACGGTAAGGTTGTTCCGCCGACCATTTGTGGGGTGCTTTTACGTTAAAGACAACCTGCGATTCTGTCGTCTGTTCCGGTGTGATCAGAACAATCGGGGCTGCCGATACGCTGCCGGCCAACTTGTCGTTTGCATCGGAATACAGTTCGTTTTCATATAAGGAGTAGTGCATTTGGTAACCTTTAACCGCTTTTTTACCCAAATTGCGGATATCAGCGGTGATTGTCAGGGAACCGTCGGTATAGGTTGCATCCAGGTCGGGAATAACCTTTAAATTACGTACATGTACCTGAGGGGTCGAGTATAAAGCTACCGTCCGGAAAATACCTGGCAATCGGAACATGTCCTGTGCTTCCAGAAAAGAACCGTCAGAATTGCGGTATACTTCTGCTGCTACCGTATTTTTCCCTTTTTGCAGGTATTTGGTGATATTGAAATTAGCTGTATTGCGGGAGTTTTTAGAGAATCCGACATATTGACCGTTGATCCACAGATAAAAAAAAGAATCTACGCCGTCGAAGCTGATGAATACTTCCCGGCCATTCCAATCCTGCGGAATTTCAAATTCCCGCCGGAAAGAACCTACTTCGTTCCGGTATTTATAGGTGGTCCAGTTCGTCGGAGGAGTACGCATGACTCCTCCCCGCCAATCGTCTACTTTTACCTGGTGCTGGAAAATTACCGGTTGATTTACGTAAATGGGTACCCCGTATTTCAGACTGCCGTCTTTTTGTATACCGTAGATGTTCCAGCTTGAAGGGACGGGGATATTGTCCCAGCCTGTGACATCGAATTCCGGCTTGTAAAAATCTTTCGGCCGGGAATCCGGATCGGGGGCCCAGTTGAATTTCCAGTTTCCGTCGAGAGACTGCCAGTATTTACTGTTTTCCGGTAATACCTTACGGGCATTCGTCACATTTTCAAACGAAAAGAAATAAGCCCGGGGTTGTTCTTTATTCAATGCCAGATTTTCAGGCGAGTTCCATTCATTGCCGGCCGGTGATTCTACCACGGCATAACTGAATCCTTTCAGTGGAGGTTGTCCTGCAAAGGTTTGCATTGCCAAACAACATCCGATCAGACACGATGTAATTTTACGCATAAATGTTTTTTTTATATTTTATTGTTAGAAAATCGATACACCACTACCAATCCGTATGCAATATTCGATAAAATCCGGCATATTACCAAATGGTTTTTTCCCGTTTCAGCCGGGAAGGAGGGGAAAAACATCTGTCTGAAGAGAGGAAATCAAGCTGCGGAAATAGATGTTTTAGCGGTATTAATATGTTGATTATAAATAAAATAAATGTCCCGGAAAAAATCCGGGACATATGTGTTTTTTATAAAAATATTCGGTAAAAAAATTATTTATAAATAATGACTTTCTTTTATTTTTTACTTTCAGACAATACCGGAGAAGCCCATAAAGGCCATTGCTAATAGTCCGGCTGTAATCAATGCGATCGGGGAGCCTTTCATGCCTTTGGGAACTTCGGTTAACTCGAGTTGTTCCCGTATTCCTGCAAAGATGATGAGAGCCAAACCGAAACCGATTGCTGTAGCTCCGGCAAATACGATGGATGAGAGTAATGTAAAGTTTTTCTGGATAACCATAATAGCGACACCCAATACGGCACAGTTGGTTGTAATTAAAGGCAGGAAAACCCCCAAGGCCTGATAAAGGGAGGGACTGACTTTTTTCAGTATAATTTCTACCATCTGCACCAATGCTGCGATGATCAGAATGAATGTAATGGTTTGCATGAATTCAATGTTCAGGGGCGTCAGAATTGTCACCTGAACGATATAGGTTACCAAGGTAGCGAGGATCATGACGAAAGTAACGGCTCCGGTCATCCCCACTGCTGTTGAAACCTTTTTGGATACACCGAGGAACGGACAGATACCCAGAAACTGTGCCAGTACGATGTTGCTGACAAAGATGGCTGATATGATAAGTATAATATAACCCATAGTTTTAGATCAATTAGTTTGCTTTTCTGATTTTATTTACGATGGCGATAAGATATCCTAATGCAAGGAAGGCACCCGGAGCGAGAACAAAGACCAGCATTCCGTAATTTTCATTAAAGACCGGCAGGTTGAATGCTTTACCGCTTCCCAGTAATTCCCGTATTGTCCCCAGGAGCGTCAAACTGAGGGTAAAACCGAGTCCCATCCCCAGTCCGTCTAAAATAGACGGCAGGGCTTTATTTTTAGATGCGAATGCTTCCGCCCGTCCCAATACGATACAGTTTACGACTATCAATGGGATGAACAGGCCCAAAGAGGCATGTAAAGCCGGGAGATAAGCCTGCATGGACATATCTACAACTGTAACGAAGGCAGCAATGATAACGATGAATGAAGGGATACGGATTTTATCCGGAATAATATTGGATACCACAGATATCACGAGATTCGACATGACTAATACGAAGGCTGTAGCGAGTCCCATGCCCATACCGTTGATGGCGGAAGTGGTTACACCTAAAGTCGGGCACATTCCCAACAATAGTGCGAATGTCGGATTTTCTTTGAATATGCCGTTGGTAAAAACTTTTAAATTATTCATGGTTTTTGGATTTATGATTTACGATTTATGATTTACGAAGGCTTCAACAATGTGAGGTGACGTAAATCTGAAATCAAAAATCGTCGTTTATTGGTTTTGTTGTGTCGTATCTGCAACAGGCGTTGTGTTGTTGCTTATTGCGGCAGCAGCACGGTTGACAGCATCCAGGAACGCCCGGGATGAGATCGTCGCTGCTGTGATTGCATCGACGTCGCCTCCGTCTTTTGTTACCTTTAGGCCGGTTGTACCCGGGATTTTCCCGATAATACTGCCTTTGCCTTCTTTGGTAAACCAGATGTCCATTTTGGAGCCCAGGCCCGGAGTCTCTTTGTGTTCCAGTACTGAATAATTGTAGATCGACCCGTCTTTGTTGAAACCGACCATTAACCATACCTGTCCGCCGAAACCGTCATTACTCAATGTTTTTACGGCTGTACCGATCAGTTCACCGTTCTTTTTGGCCGGATAAACAACCAGGCTGTCCGGTTTTTTTTCTTTATAGAGGTATGGATAATCCAGTTTGCTGTCCGTAGCTATTTTCCAGGCATCCATACTTGGATTGTTATCGAATTCTCCCGGGATAACCTGGCGGATGGCGTTTACTTGTTTTGCCTGTTTAGCCTGGTTTATCGGTTCCGCAGTCAATGAATAGACATATCCAACTGCCGCCGATGCTATCAAGGTGACAGCAAATAACACTACCACCATATTTATAAAGTTTGACTCTAATTTTTTTCCCATCATGATTGATTTTAAATTTTAGATTTTAAATTTTAAATTAAGAATTTACAATCTATAATTTACAATTTAAAATTATACGAATCTTGCCGGTTTACAATATCTGTTGATCAGCGGAGTGAAACCGTTCATGATCAGGATGGCAAATGACATCCCTTCCGGATATGCTCCGAAAACGCGGACGATAACGGTAATTATACCGATACCTATTCCGTAAATAACCATTCCTTTTACAGCCATAGGCGAGGTTACGTAATCCGTCGCCATAAAGATGGCTCCGAGCATCATACCTCCGCTTAGTAAATGGAATACCGGGCTTACAAAATGTTCCGGGTTGCATAGATAAAGGATACCTGAGAATACGAATACGGTAGCGAAGATCGTTACGGGGATATGCCAGGTGATAATTTTCCGGAATAACATGTATACGAATCCGACTAGCAGTGCAATGGCAGCTACTTCACCCAAGCTACCGCCCATATTGCCTAAAAACATTTCCCGGTAACCGGCAATATTCCCGGACGACATGACTTCCGTCACCGATTGTCCGCTTTTTAAAGCTTCTTTTAGGATAGCCAAAGGTGTAGCTCCTGTTTCGGCATCTACGTAAGAACTGGCTAAACCCAGCGGTTTCGGCCAGGTTGTCATTTGAACCGGAAATGATATCAATAAGAAAACACGTCCTACCAAAGCCGGATTGAAGATGTTACATCCCAATCCGCCGAAACTCATCTTGCCGATTCCGATAGCCACTAAAGCACCGATGATAACAATCCATACCGGCAAGTTGGAAGGTACGTTGAAGGCCAGCAAAACTCCGGTAATGATAGCCGAACCGTCAAAAACAGACGGCTGGCATTTCAGTAAGAATTTTTGAATCAGGTATTCGAATATCAGACAGGCGACCACTGATGTCAAAGTTACAATGACTGCTCCCATCCCGAAAAATAAGACGGAACAGATGAAAGCAGGAATCAGTGCAATCAATACCCCGTACATATTTTTTTCGATCGAATCGTTGTTATGTAAGTGCGGAGATGGAGATATTAATAATTTCATATTTAAAATTTTAGATTTTAGATTTTAAATTGAATGAATGATTTGCAATTTAAAATCTGCCATGTATTATTTCTTTCTGTTTCTGATCATGACTCCGGTACGGGCTTTACCCAAGCGGATATAGTCCAGTAAAGGTCTGTCAGCCGGACAGGTGTAACTACACGAACCGCACTCGATGCAGTCCATTACTTTCTCTGCTTCCAGACGTTCCAATAAGTCGTGGCGGGAAAGAGTCATCAGTAAATAAGGCTCTAATCCCATCGGACAAGCAGAAACACATTTCGAACAGCGGATGCAATTCCGGCTCGGCTTGCGAGGTCCCTCTTTTTCATTTATGATCAGTACTCCACTCGTACCTTTCATGACTGGAGAGTCGATATTGGCCATTGTACGTCCCATCATAGGTCCTCCGCCGATGACTTTGGCCGTATCTTCCGGCAGGCCGCCTGCAGCGTTTATCAGTTCCGAGACCGGAGTACCGATACGGCACAGAAAATTACCCGGATTGTTCATGGATTTCCCGGTTACGGTAACGACACGTTCCATCAAGGGCTTGTGTTTCATGACGGCTTCATAAACAGCCAGTGCCGTACCTACATTTTGTACGACGGCTCCTACTGCAATCGGTAATGCACCTGACGGAACAGCACGTCCTGTCGTTGCTTTAATCAATTGCTTTTCTCCCCCTTGCGGGTATTTCACTTTCAGAGGGCAAATCTCTATGCCCAAAACTTTTGAGGTAATTGATGTCAGACGGTCGATGGCATCCCGTTTGTTGTTTTCAATGCCGATGATTGCCTGTTTTACATCGATGGCTTTCATCAGTATCTGTACGCCTATGATGATTTCTTCTGCCCGTTCCAGCATAATCCGGTGGTCGGCTGTCAGATAAGGTTCACATTCGACACCGTTGATGATCAGAATTTCAGCCTTGCTACCCGGAGGCGGAGATAATTTCACCTGAGTGGGGAAGGTCGCACCTCCCATACCGACAATCCCGGCAGCCGTAATGGCCTTTAAAATTTCTTCTTGGGATGCCGTGATGTTGTGATCGATTTTTTCAGAACGATCGATTCCTTCCATCCATTCATCTCCTTCGACCTTAATCACTACGCAAGGTTTTTGCAGGCCTGCCGCATCCAGACGGTTTTCCACGGCCAAAACAGTTCCTGAGACAGAACTGTGTACATTGGCAGATACGAATCCTGATGCCTGACCGATCAGCTGACCGGCTTTTACAGTGTCACCTTTTTGTACAACAGGAGTAGCCGGGGCTCCTATATGTTGTCCCAGAGGGATAATTACCTGTTCGGGTACAGGTAGTTTCTGTATTTTCCCGCCGGATGTCAATTTATTTTCAGGCGGATGTACGCCACCGATTTTAAATGTCTTTAACACAGCGTATTATTTTTAAATTTTAAAATCTATTTCTTGTTGGGTTGCCGTTTTCTCCTCTTGTGTTTTTTCCGGCATTTTTTCTGTTGCTTCCTCCACGGGTTTTGCTGTTTCTACAGGTTTTACCGTTTCCGTGGTTTTTATTTCTTGCCTTTCTACGGGCTTTGCGGTTTCTTCTGCTGCAGGTACTGCTTTTTCAGGTTTTATTTCTGCCGTTGTTCGGGTAGCCTCTGTCTGGGGCACATTGACAACATTGCTTTTTACTTCTGTTTTGGGTGTGTCTGTCGTAATTTTCCGGGCCGGGAAGTTTACTTCATGTATCGCTCCGGTGGGGCATACGCTGACACATTTGCGACATAAGCGACATTTTGAATAGTCGATATAGGCCAGGTTGTTTTCTACTGTAATTGCTTCGAAAGGACATTCTTTGGCACATTTCATACAGCCGATACAAGCTACCTGGCAAGCTTTCCGGGCCACACCGCCCTTGTCTTTATTGACACAAGAGACGAATACCCGTCGGTCTTTCGGGCCTTTGTTACGCAGTTCGATGATATTGCGCGGACATGCTTTTACGCAGGCACCGCAAGCTACACATTTAACATCGTCGACCTCGGGCAGTCCTGTTTTTTCATTCATATGAATGGCATCGAAAGGACAAGCGCTGACACAATCGCCGCATCCGAGGCAACCAAAGCTACAAGCTGTGTCGCCCACATATAAATTGTGCTCGATGGCACATGAACGTGCGCCGTCATATTGAGAGGTCCGTGGACGGTTTTCGCAACTGCCGTTGCATCTGACGACGGCTATTTTCGGTGTTTGCTCGGCCACCTCACGTCCCAATGCTGCAGCGACTTTTTGCATGGTTACACTGCCGCCTACAGGGCACATAATACCGTCCATCGTATCGGATTTTACAGCTGCCTCTGCTAATCCCCGGCATCCGGGATAGCCACATCCGCCGCAATTGGCACCCGGCAGAAGGCCTTCCACGATGTCTATGCGCGGATCTTCTTCCACCTTGAATTTTTGTGCTACGACATAAAGGATAATAGCTGATACTATACCGATAGCACATAATGAGATAATCGTGATAACAAGTGTATTCATGTATTTTAATTATAAATTATATATCAACTTAGCTTTTATGTATATTTCGGATTGTATTCAGCTTGTCTTTACAGGCTTTTCTCCGTTTTATTTCTTTGTGTCTATGAATGTTCAAATTTCTCCTTCTCTGAATCTCTCTACAGTAAATTTTATTCTTTTCCCGATTTTTTTACGGAATAAATACAATAGCACATAATAAAAAACAACGCCTCCCAATGCTACTAAAGCTGCCAAAAGTTCATCCTCCCCGGTTAAGGTCAACCAGGCTATCAGGGCTATAATCAGTATTGCCGGAAATACATAAGCGACTAATACCGAAAATAAAGCATCTTCCATGCGCGCGTATACCACTACTTTTTGACCATGTTCTACGGGAAAGTCCGGACGTTGGGCTGTAATCGTTTTCACGGCCATATCAGCCATTCCGCACATCCCTTTTGCATGACAGCTTGCACAGGCAGAACGACTGATGAGGAGAATATCGATAGTTTTTTTACCGATATTTTTGATTATCCCTTCATGTCCTATTCTTTCTCTTTGAGTCATTCCAAAAATTCCAAAATACGTGCAAAGTTAAAATTAAAAGCTAAATGATAAAAGGTAAAAAGTTAAAAATAATAGCTTCACAATATTAAATTGGATTGTCCGGATAAACTTTTTCCGGTTATCGTTGTCATAAAAAAGAATTTCATAATTTAAATTGAAGAGCTATGAGAAAGATTTTATTATTGTTTTCTTTATTTTTATTTCTATTTTCCTGTCATTCGAATCCTCAGCAACGTCGGGAGCCCGGAGAGCGCATGGATCCTGAGAAAATAGCAGACCGGATGGTTGAACGGATGAATGAGGAATTAAAACTGACCGATCAGCAACAGAAAGAACTGAAAACCTGGTTTGTCGATTCTTTTAAGAAACGGGGTGAAAGTGTCCGGAAAAATAAAAAAAGCCGTGAAGAGATGCGGGCGGAGATGAAGAAAAGCCGTGAAGAAAACGAGGCACAGTTGAAAAAAATCCTGACAGAGGAACAATTTAAACAGTACCGGGAAAATGAGGCTAAACGTCAACAGGAGCGTCGGGAACAGGGAGATCGCCGCAGTCCCCGCTAAGAGCGGCCGGCGTTGGTTATAGTTTGATCTTGGCAACCAGCTTTTTGATGTGTCCTTCTCCGATGCAAGGAGCATGACCGTCTTCTGGAAAAAAGATGACAAATTCTCCGGGAGAAAGAGTGAAAATCAAATCGGCCTTATCCGAATAGAAAGCGATGTCGTTTTCACGGGTATAGGCTTTTTTTTCGGCTTTCAAATCGCGTGTTGCTTTCCAGCCAAAAGATTCTTTTCCGGAGAGTAGAACCTGTATATCGATGTATTCTTTATGGATTTCGATGTCGGCATCCCGTAAATTACGCATTTCCGGTTCGGCAATATTGATCCAGATATTTTCTCCGTCGATGTCTATTTTTCCAGGAACCGTATGCAATATATCGTGTGATTTGATATAATCAAATACACGTTTGAAGGCCGGATGTAACCCTTCTATTCTCAGACTGTCTTCCAGTTTTCCGATGATCATGTTGTGGACTTATTAGATGACATTCAGTATTTTAGCCCTGATTAACATGGCAACCCCGATGACACTTGCATTATCTCCCAGCCGGGAAATTTTGAATTTCGTGTCTTTACTGACCAGACTCAATGAATATTTATTGATTGCCGTTTTTAGAGGGAGCATCAGATAGTCGCCCACTAACGATAGGCTACCTCCGATAATGACCAGTTCCGGATTAAATAGGTTGATCAGTACACCGACGCCCCGGCCCAGCTTTTCTGCAATTTCAGAAATCAGACTGATGGATAAAACATCGTCATTGTTGGCGGCTTCAATAATGTCGTATAGCAGGATGTCCTTACCGCTTTTCTTTTTTTCAGATAAGACAGAGGTTTCGCCGGCATTCATGCGGGTAACAAACATTTTTTCCAAAGCAATACCCGATGCTTCCGTTTCCAGACATCCCTTTTTACCGCAATGACAAATGATTTCGTTGTCGAACAGAGGGATATGGCCGAATTCTCCTGCAAATCCGGTTTTCCCGTAATAGAGTTTGTCATCGAACATCATACCGACTCCGACACCCCGGCCCAGATTAAGGAACAGCACATTTTTTTCGTCTTTTACGACACCAAATATTTTTTCGGCATACATCATCGCCCGACTGTCGTTTTCGATATAAGTGAGTATGTTCAAACGTTCCTGCAGAATATCGGTAAGAGGGGTTTCGTTAAAATTGAAATATGTATAGCTATAACCGTTGTTCGAATCTACGCGTCCCGTAAGGCTCATACCCATTCCGATGATCTTTTCTTGCGGAACGTCGATCTCTGCGATGAATTTTTCTATTTCTTCACATACGTGTTCGAAAGCTTCCGGTGTATTTTCCAGCACAAAAAGTGTATCTTCTTTTTTATTGATGATACTTCCTTTGAAATCGACCAAAACAAATTCGATCCTCCTTCTTCTGACATCAACACCTAAAAAATAGAACGCATCTGAAGCCAATCCGAATACGTTAGGACGACGTCCTCCGGCTGTTTCTATTTTGCCGTGGTCAGTAAGATAACCGTCGTCTTTTAGTTCAGAGACCAGCTTGGTGGCTGTCGGAATACTTATATTTAATTCTTTGGATAAATCTGCAATTGTGGCTTCTTCAACTGTTACAAGATAAGCCAATATACTTTTTTTTAATAGACCATTTTTATATTCTGATCCGGAATTTTTATCACTTCCGAATTTTAACACGCTACTAAAGTCTACCATATGTAATATTTTTAAAAACTTGCTCTTTGTTTAAGAATTCGATTACAAATATAAAAAAATTAAAAAATAATTTACAATAAATAAATGTTATTTTGCCGTATTTGATAAAAAATCAGGAAGAGGCAGAAGGGAAGTTTGTGGTTTATGATTTTAAATTGGGAAACAGGGAGGGAGAAAATAACACATTGGGACGGACTTATTGTGTAATTTACGATTTATGATTTTTGATTTCCGATTGGGGAGATTGCTGATT
>ENA-OWPM01000450-OWPM01000450.1-human-gut-metagenome-genome-assembly--contig:-NODE-450-length-49607-cov-7.100783_pt1 | contig 49607 bp, 49 predicted proteins | sample MGYA00248267_ERZ651852 | MGnify/ENA primary metagenome ERZ651852 (study PRJEB26924, sample SAMEA4378228) | human gut metagenome | biome: human gut; feature: human-associated habitat; material: faeces...
CTGTGTCAACAAAAGTTTTGAAAGCACGCCACTTTCGGCTGCTTGCAAGAAAAAATGAGGGAAACTTTGGCAAAAAGAGAGAGGGCTGGACGGTGCCAGCCCTCTTGACATACGCAAAAGCATTTATCAAATAAGAACGGTATAACAGCTGAACGACTATCATACGGGTCAAAAAGGTTGCTGTATTTCCTGATTTTTTGATATTCTGCTTAATGCTTTCTGGCTTTATAGCAGCTTCTTTGTTGATTGTCGTTCTATTAATATCGGCAATGTTGTTTGAGATTGTACAAGATACTGCGGTGTCCGAATTCGCCTCAGAACAACTTTCGCAGCCTGTTCACCCATATCAAACATATCAAGATTCACAACACTCAGTTGCGGTTCAATGATTTTGGAAAAAGGAAAATCATCAAACGTAATGACAGCCATATCTTCCGGGATGCGTATTCCCGAAACTTTCAATTCATTTACGCAGCCAAAAGCAATATACTGATTTGCGCAAATTACCGCATTAGGCTGCATTGGCAACGCCAGCAGTGCGCGTGCAGCTGCCGCACCGCCCTCACTGGTAGGTGGACCATCCCTCAAATATCCTGCTGGGATCTTTTCGTTTAAGGTCGCTAGTACACCGCTTAAGCGGTGCGCAGAAATAGTATCTTCTTTGGGACCACCGATAAATGCAATTCTGTCATATCCATTGCGCCGCAAATGTGTAACTGCGATTTGCCCCGCCACTGAGTTATTGGTGTCGATCCAACATAGTTGATTGGAAAAATCCGGCGCACCTACAACAATGTAGGGCAGTTCTGTATGCGCCAAACAAATGGCCACATCCTTTGATACAACCGATGCGTGCAGAATCACGCCGTCCACATAGGAACCTTGCAGCAGTTCATCAAAATGCCGCAAAAGTTCAACTGCCGTGCTGTGCTGTACAATGAGACCATAGCCTTTTTCAGAAAGCGCGTTCTCCACACCTGCCATGATTTCAAACAGATGCGGATTATCAAATCCCACTCCATGCTGCATTTCTGCCAGAAAAAGAATCGTTTTTGTCGCGCCGGTGGCAAAACTTTGTGCGCGGCGATTCGGCTGATATCCCAGTTCCTTGATGACCGCATTGACACGGTCACAGGTCTCCTGTGATATAGAATACGACTTATGTAGCACTTTGCTGACAGTCGCCTTGGACACGCCCGCAGCTTCGGCCACTTCTTGAATCGTCACGCTCACATTTTACACCCCCTGTACGAATATGGCAAATCCCATTGGTGCAAGATAGTTGCTCTCTGCCTCATAGCCCTGCTGCCACAAAATCCCCCCTTCCATTATAGGAAGATCAGCAGATGTGATTTGATTGTTAAGAAAAACCGTGATTTTTTCCTTTTCATCAGCGCGTTCATAACCATACAGTCCTTTTTTCTTTCCAGCCTCAATGGTATGGTAGTCGCCTCTGCAAAGGGCAGGATGTTCCGTTCTCAGGTGCATCGCCTTTTTATAAAAGTCTGCTAAGGCCGGCGGCTCCTGCGACCATGTCATTTCATGGCGGTACTCTGCTTCCAGCAATCCATAAATGCCACGCTCATCGCCATAAAAGACAGACGGAATCCCTGTAAAGGTCATCTGGAAAAGCACAGCGAGTTGCATTCTTGCCGGGTCTTTTTCGCACAGCGAATAAAAGCGGCTCACATCGTGGCTGTCCAGTAGATTAAGCTGAGCATACAGCACTGGAAGTTTATACCGCATCCTCATATTGCTCACACGGGCATCAAATTCCGCCGCATCGATGCTCTGCTCAGCAAAGAAACGGCGGCAATGCTTGCGAAAATCGTAATTCATGGTAGAATCGAAAATATCGCCGTTCAGCCAGTGCTGGGCGGTCTCCCAAACTTCTCCAATGAGGATGCACTCTGGCTTTTCCTCTTTCACCGCTTGCCGAAATGCGCGCCAGAATCCATCGTTTATCTCGCTAGCGACGTCCAAACGCCAGCCATCAATGTCAAATTCTCGCACCCAATAGCGCCCTACCTCGCAGAAATAATTCTGCACCTCTGGGTTGCAGGTGTTGGTTTTGGGCATCATACGCTCATAGCCGAAGCATTCATAGGTCGGATAAGTTTCAGGATTTTCCGGTCTCTCCACGGGAAATTGAAGATGGTAAAACCAGTTTTTATATTTCGAGGTTTCACCATTACGCACTACATCGTCAAAGGCGAAAAAATTCCACCCTACATGATTGAATACGCCATCAATAATAACACGCATTCCCCGTGCATGACAGTCGTTGACCAACTGCCGAAAATCCTCATCTGTGCCGAAGCAGGGATCGATATGATGATAATCCAGCAAATCGTATTTATGGTACTCCCCTGCTGCAAAAATCGGATTCAGGTATATGCAGGAAGCCCCCAGTTCCTGAATATAATCCAGATTCTCAATCACACCGCGCAAAGTTCCACCAAGTTTTCCGTGCGTAATCTGGCCGTTCCACTCTTTTTCAGATGGCTTTCCTGAAATAAAGCGATGACTTGTGGCGAAACTGTCTGGGAAGATATTGTAAACCACTGCGTCTTGCGCCCATGCGGGCGGTGCTGCAATGTCTGCCGGATGATTAAACGGAAGTTGGTAGTATTCCGAGCGATCATCTACGCGGTGATCTGTAAAAAAGTCGCCATAATACAGCAATTTCTGTGTTCCATCATCGAGTTCAAAATAATAACAGATGCGCTTATAAGGACTTTCCAAGATAACTTGGAAGTAATCAAACCATTCGTCTTGCGCCTCAACCTGCATCTCTACGGACGAGAAAATAACCGGTGTCAGACGGCAGGCACGATCTGCATAAAACAGCGTACAGTGCTTTAGATCATCACGCCCGGCACGCAGCCGAAACACAACATGGTTTGGATCGATCCCGTGTGCCTGCTGTGACATCGGGATATGTTGGATGGCTTCAAATTTCATTGTGTCATCTCCCATTTTGAGGCAATCAGCCCTTGACACCACCGGCAGTCAAACCGGAAGTCATATGACGCTGTACTACAAAGAACACAATCAGAATCGGCAAACTGACCACCAGGGAAGCAGCTGCAAAAATAGGCCAGCTTCCGCTCATTTCCGTTGCCTGCAAAGAGTACAATCCGGCTGCGAGTGTATAATTCTCGGCACCTGTCATAAAGGTCGTTGCAAAGAGATATTCGTTCCAAACATAAATCAAGATCATAACCGCCGTGACCAAGATGCTGGGGCGCGCCAACGGAAGAACAATACGCGTGACAAGTTGGATGCCGCTTGCGCCGTCTATTTCCGCCGCTTCCTCGATTTCGCGCGGTATCGTATCAAAGTACCCTTTCATATTCAGTAGAGCAAACTCGGCCATAGTTCCGGTATAAATCAGAATCAACCCAACTTTGCTGTTGATCAGTCCCAGAGGACGCAGCAGCGTATAGATCGCAAACATGGAAAGGACAGAGGGAAAAGAGTATAGCAGAACCAACTGTTTCAGAATCGGCTTGCGCCCCTTAAAGTGCATCCGGGAAAATGCATAAGCAGCAGGGATTGACGCTGTCAGTGAAATAAGAACCGTAACCACCGCCAGCGTCATACTGTTTTTGAACCACAGCATGACAGGTTCTTCAGTAAAAACTGCAACATAATTTCGTAATGTGAAGTTCTTTGGGATAAAGCGAAAGTCAGAGCTTACAAGGCTGTTGTCTGCATTCAAAGAAACTGACAGCGCGTACAAGATCGGGATCAACGTGACGAAACAGATCACGATGAACAAAATATGCAGGCTGACTTGCTGGACTGCCTGTTTGAGCATACGCTTTTGGTGTCTCGTCATCTGTTACCCCTCCTTTGCTTTGCGGCTGGTTGCCATCGAGAACAGGATCAAAATGACAAAAATCAGGATAGAGATTGCAGAACTGTATCCATAGTTGTTTGTGATAAATGCATTCTCGTAGGCATAAGTCAGGATCGTGTGAATGTTAGCACCTGTTTTTGCGCCTGCCTGCTGTGTCAACAGGTACACCACATCGAATTGTTTGAAGGTTGTAAACACTGTGATCAACACCGATGGAGCAATGATTGGGCGAATCGCAGGAATCGTAATAAAGTATGCTCTTTGGAACCAGTTTGCACCGTCGAGGATTGCACTCTCATAGCAACTATGATCCACAGCTTGCAGGGCACCATCCATAATCATAATCATGAACGGTAGCGCCAACCAAAGGTTAACAACTGTGCAGCAGATAAATGCTGAAACATCATTCGCTAGCCAGCGCACTGTCGCCAGCCCCAGCTTCTGCATCCACTGGTTCAGCAAGCCGAACTGCGAATTGAAGATGCCGTTTTTCCAAAGCAGGATCGACACATAGCCCGGCATAGCCCAAGGAATCATAAGCAGAGTCTTGTAGAACCGCCTCCCCTTAAAGTTCTGTATATTCAGCAGACTTGCCAGCACAAAAGCAATCACCAACTGCAGTACCATGTTTAGTACAGTCCACAGTATAGTACGAAGCAATGCTGCTAAAAAACCGGAGTCGAAAACGAACAGTGCATCTTTATAATTCTTCAGCCCTACAAACGAGAAGTTGAACCAATGGTAAACGTTCATGTTTGTAAAGGAGATGTACGCTGTGTACAGGATTGGGAATACAACGATCAGCAAGATCAAAAGCAACGAGGGGGCACTGCATAAATAAGCCCAGAACGTTTCTCTTTTGTGATTTTTCATAGTGCGGCCTTTCCGCATCACTGCATCTGTTTGATAAGACTCTCTGCCTGCTCCTGAGCAGCCTGTGCGCTGCTACGGACATCTTTTCCGCTCATGTTAACATTCACCAGCAGATTTTCTGTAACTGTCCACATAACGTCCATTTCAGGCACATTCGGCATAGGAACCGCATCCTGTGCCGTATCATACATAGCCATAACCATATCGTCACCACTGATGGCAGGGTCATCATAGCAGCTCTGTTTTGCAGGGGCACAGCCACTTGCTTTTGCCATAGCAATACCAACAGAATCATTTGTCAGCACCTGCAAAACCTTTGCGATTGCATCGTGCTTGCGCTCGGCTGCAACTTTCAGCACATGGACACCCTGCACACCGGAATACGGCGCAATTTTATTGCCTGTCTCATCCACGGTAGGCATTGGCGCAATACCTAAATCAATACCGCTCTCACGCGCTGTAGGAACCAGCCACGGTCCGCCAATGGTAGAGTGCGCTTTGCCCTCGCGGAACAGCGTGTTCACGGTGGAATACTCACCTTCTGTCGGCATAAGTTCCACAAACTTTTTGTGATATTCCAGTGCCTTGATAGTGTTCTCATCATCGAGGCCGGGTTCGCCGTTTTCGTTCAGAATGTAACCGCCAAATGCATGGAGCCAACCTGCAGCGTAGTACGCCGTGCTGTGCTGTTCCACAAAGCCGTAATGCCCGCCCTTCGTGTTTTCCTGCATATACTTGTACAGTTCTTCTGTGGTCGAGGGCACCTCGTCATCACTCATATAGCGCCTGTTGTACATATAGAGCAGCGTTTCAAAGTAAAGCGGAAGCTGGTACACTTCTCCCTTATAAGTAGCAGCCTTAACGGTCATCGGAATGTACTGATCCAAGGTACTCTTATCAATGAAATCCGTTATAGGTGCGAGAATGCCCATTTCGGCGTATACGCCGATTTTATCATGTGCAAAGAAGTACATATCGGGGGCAGATTTCGGATCGTTGCCGACCATCTTCAGCGAATCAGTCAAACCGTCTTTCTTTTCCAGTTTTACCACGATATCCGGGGCAAGCGTATCCAACTCAGCTTGTAGTGCCTGCGCGACTTCATCTTCTTTGTCGTGCCAAATCGTGATGGTAACCGAGCCATCAGTCTGTGAAACATTGCCCGTGCCGCCCGACGAGCAGCCGGTCATCAGCAGCGATACCGCCACACATACACTTAAAAATCCTGCTATCAGGCGTTTCATGGAATACCTGCCTTTCTAATCATATCAAATAAGGAGTACGGGCCGGTCAGCCCGTACTCTATATTTTTCTCTGAAGATTACTTTTTCTTTTTGGAAACGACCACGCCGCCTGCCACAGCAACAATCACCACAACAACGACAATTGCGATCGGCATTGTGTTGGACTTGGTTTCTGCAGGTTCCGCTGCAACCGTAGGCTCACTCTCTGCAGCAGGAGCCTCATAGGTAACCTCTGCATTTTCTGCATCGGTTACTACAATCCAAAGATCCTTTCCAGTGTCCACACTGATGTCACTGGTCTGAATGCCGCCCTCATTGGCATTCACGATAATGCTGTTAACCCAGCCGGGAACAGAAAGCGTCAGCCAACCATCTTCCCCCTCCTGCAAGGCTTCGCCCGGCCAGGAAGAGAATGCGTTCGTACCGTCCGGTGCGGACCATGCCCACAGATGCGGTTCGCTCCAGTCGGCAGGAGCCTTTACATGAACGGTAATATCTTCTGCAACAGGAGCATTCGGATCATTGTAAGTAAAGTCGGATGTACCATCCTCAGAAACTGTAACCCACACCTCGGCCGCATCGATGGAGATATCCTCCGTCTTCACATCACCACTGTTGCCGTTGACAATAATGCTATTCACCCAAACGGGTGCACTGGCAGTATACCAGCCATCTTCACCTTTGGTCATCGCTTTGCCGGGCCATGCATCAAATGCGTTCTTACCATCCGGTGCGGACCATGCCCACAGACAGACATCCTGCCAATCATCGGGAACCTGCGCATGAATCTTAAACTTTTCTACATACTCTGGTAAATCTCCAGTAGTCTGTGCATCATAGCTGATTTCTACATTTTCTGCATCGGTCACTGTGACCCAAGCATTTTTGTTTTCTAGCTTGTAGTCACCGGTCTGAACCGCTGCTTCGTTCGCATTGATGATAATGTTGTTTGTGGTTTCAGGAATCCAGCAGTAATACCAACCGTCGTTGTTGCTATCTGCTTCCATCTCGCCACCGGGCCATGCATCAAATGCATTCGTGCCATCGTCTGCCCATGCCCACAGATGCGGGGCCGACCAGTCAGACGGAAGTTTGGCATAAATGAGCATTTTTCCATCGGATGCTTCCTCTGCAAACGCAGAAATCGGCATAAGCAGACATAGCATCAATGCCGCCAGCGCAACTGCAAACAAGTGTTTTACTCTGCTCATATTGTTTCCTTCTTTCATAAGGTAAAGAGTTTTCGAGATTTTTTTGATGCGCATCTCTAACATCTACAGAGTAGCACTCCCAACCACTAACGTCAACAAAGAAATAGGGAAACGGTTTCCTTTTAATTTGTGCATATTTCATTATGAATTTTCAATTTAAATGTACAACCTGCTATTATTTTTCGTTATCTTTGTTTTCTTGTAATCATATTGTAACTTCTTCAGCATTCGGTTTCCCTTTTGTTTCCCATCTCATTTTTGTGTACTGATACTAGTTTTTTCAGTACTACACGAACGGCAGTCATAGTACCTTTATCAAATATCGAGCTTATCAGAGTGGTGCTACCTCGGCTCTCCATATATTTCATAACGACAGCTACAGTTGCTTCATAATTACTTTCATACATAAGTAAAAAACCGTCCACCTACCGCTCCTACGAATACAGCAGATGGATGGTTGCTGCACCTATATTTTTTGTCAACAATAAAGCCGCTGACAGTCTGCCTCTCGCAGAATCCACCAGCAGGCTCACGATTTTTCAATACTCCCGGACGCAAAAATGGCACCTGCTGCTAAAAGCGGGTGCCATTTTTCGTCATTCAAGGCTCTTATAAAATAGTGTAATTGTGGTGTAGCAAGCCACGCAAAACGTTAAATTTTAATTCATCATCGTTATTATTTTGTGTTTTCAAAGATATTGCCGTGCAAACCGCACAACACGCAACGTCTGTTATTGTACCATGAACCATCAAATTCTTCTATTGACCCTTACGCCAAAAAAGAATCGGATTTTTCGTAGGATGTGACGATTGACATCCTCAAAAGCATCCCGCAGGGAGGCGCAGCCTGCATTGGAAAATGCAGAACAAAGGGGTTTGGGGTACTCCCCAACAAGCATTTTGCAACGCAAAAAGTGTTTTTGTATAGACGAAAACATTGCTTGCATCCTCTGCGTACCCTTTCGGGCCGCAATCCAAAATCAAGTCTTTCCTGCACAGTCCGACTGTGATAGAATAATGAAAAGACTACATTTCACCCGGAGGAATCACACGATGGCAAAAAAGAAGGCCGAAGAAAAAGCTCTGAATCTGGATCGGATTTTGTTCAACTGCCGGGACTATCTGCGCGCGGCGCGAAATTCCGGCTCGTTCTTTGAAAAACGCGATATGATGCTTACCCTTGTGTTTCTGCGCTTTATCGGCGAGAAATACGAAGATGGCATTGCAAACCTGCGCAACAAGCTGAAAGCACAGGGGCTTGACCCGGACGATGAAGATATCAAGGCGGCGTTCTTTGATGACCCCACCTTTGACGACGGAACGTACAGTCTGCCGCCGGAAGCACAGTGGAATACCATCATCAACACGCCGAGTGCCAACCTGAATGTTGCGCTGGACACCGCACTGCACAGCCTTGCTGCCGGATCGGAGCAGCTGAAAGGCTGCTTTGTCGAGGGCACCTTTACCACCCGCAACCTTGCACCCAACGATATCAAAAAAATCGTGGATGAGGTCAACAAGATCAGCCACAAGCAGTTTGGCGAGGAAAAAGACCTGATTGGCCGTGTTTACGAATATTTCCTCAAGGAGTTTGCGGTCAATGCGACCAAAGAAGAGGGCGAGTTCTACACGCCGCACGATGCTGTGCAACTGATTGCCGCCATGATCGAACCTTTTGACGGCACACTTTATGACCCCTGTTGCGGCTCTGGCGGTATGTTCGTCCAGAGTGCCGCACTGGTGAAATCGAAGCAGGGCGATATCAACCGCATCAACGTGTACGGGCAGGAGAAAGAAGCCGCCACCTACCGCCTTGCCAAAATGAACCTTGCCCTGCGCGGCATCAGCCACAACCTTGGCGAAACTTACGATTCCAGCTTTACCCATGATCTGCACAAAGGTCTGCACTTCGACTACATCATGGCGAACCCGCCCTTCAACCTGAAAGGCTGGTACAACAGCAACCTGAAGGACGATCCCCGCTGGGCTGATTATTCCACGCCGCCGGAGAGCAATGCCAACTATGCGTGGATTCTGCACATCCTCTCCCACCTGAAGCCTGCCAACGGTGTGGCCGGGTTCCTGCTGGCCAACGGCGCACTGAACGATGGCGACACGCTGGACATCCGTAAAAAGCTGATCCAGAACGATAAAGTGGAAGCCATCATCGTTCTGCCGCGCGAACTTTTCATCACCACGGATATCAGTGTGACCCTGTGGATTCTCAACCAGAACAAAAAGGGCGGCAATTATCACGGCAGAGCCTTGCGCAACCGGGAACACGAGATTCTGTTCATGGATCTGCGCCAGTGGACGGAAAACCCGGTCAAGGGCGAGGGCAAAAAGAAAGTTCTACTGGATACCGACCAGATCGACCGTGCGGCAGGCATCTACCACACTTGGCAGAACGAAGGCACCGATGGCGCATCCTATGCCGTGCCGGAGCTGTGCCGCAGTGTGGGCATAGACGAAATTGAGCAGAACGGCTGGGCACTGACTCCCAGCAAGTACATTGAGTTTATCGACCATGATTTGGGCATCGACTACGAAGCAGAGATGGCGCGGATTCAGAAAGAGATGCAGAACATCATGAAGCAGGAAAAGGATTCCCAGCGGATGCTGGAGGAAGCATTCAGGGGGATTGGCTATGGGATTGACTAAAATCCGACTTGGCGATTATATAGAACGCTCAACGGCAAACAACAAAAATCTCGTATATGGAACGGATTTAATTGTAGGCGTTACAAATGAGGGTATTTTTACTGCTCCAAAAGGAAATCCGATTGGAGTTGATTTGAGACCCTATAAAATCGTAAATCACGGTGCATTCGTTTATAACCCCACTCGATTGGATTTGGGTTCTATTGCGTATCGTGAAGATGGGCTTTGCATCGTATCTCACCTCTATATTGTTTTTTATCTGAACGAAGCCGGAAAAAAGATTATTGACCCGCAGTATTTGTTTATCTACTTCCGTCGTAAGGAATTTTGCAGAGAAGTTACTTTCCGTAACTTTGGCAGTCAGCGACCAGAATTCAGTTTTTCTGATATGTGCGATATTGTGGTTCCGCTTCCTCCGTATGATATCCAGCAAAAATACGTTGTAATCTATAATGCCATGCTTGCCAACCAGAAAAGTTACGAGCGTGGACTTGAGGATTTGAAGCTGGTTTGTGATGCCTATATAGAGAAAGTTCGAGAAAATGCCCCTCTCCAAAAATTGGGGAATTATATTACTCTCTGCGAGAATGTCAATTTTGATCTCACCTATGGAATCTCTGATGTGCGAGGGGTCAACAACCAGAAAGAACTGATGCCGACGAAAACCTCCTTAACTGGGAGAGACTTGAGCAAATTCCAGATTGTGTTTCCAGGCGATTTTGTTTTTAATCATCGTACTTCTCGGAATGGCTCTAAATTCAGCATTGCCTATAATGATGGGGAAAATCCTGTCATTTGTACAGAAGATTATGTAGTATTCAGAATCAAGCCCGAATACTCTCATAAACTTTTGGCACGTTGGCTATACATGCACTTCAATCGACCGGAGTTTGACAGATATGTGATTACAAATTCCTGGGGAAGCTCTACGGAGTTTTTTAATTTAGAAGATGTGAATGATGTTAAAATTCCTGTTCCTGATGTCGCAATCCAACAGGATATTGTTGATATTTTCAATGCCTATAACACCCGCAAAGGCATTGCCGAAACGTTAAAGAATCAAATCCGGAACATTTGCCCGATTTTGATCAAAGGTTCCATCGAGGAAGCACAGAAAACAGACGAGGCATAAATTATGGCGAAGTTGAAGGAGTATCAGGGCCGCTACTGCGAATCGGATTATGAGAACGCCTTTCTTGCTCTGCTGGAAAAGGCTGGATGGACCTACTCTGCCGGGAACACCATCCAGCGCAAGTCCCGGCATGACGTTCTTATCGCAGAGGACTTCATGGCGTTTCTGCGCAGTTCCAGCCCGCAGCTGACCGAGGAAGAACGGACACGCATCTTCGATACCGTACGCCTTGCCGGTGGCGAAAGCGACTTTGCAACACTGCACAAGGTGTACAACTGGATGGTCTACGGCATCCAGTTTGTGCCGCAGAGCGGTCTGCCCTGCATGGTGCCTCTCATCAACTTCGACGACCCGGCGAAAAACATCTTCCGGGCGGTGAACCAGTTTACCATCGAGTACACCAACAACGGCCAGAAAGAGAACCGCCGCCCCGATGTGCTGTTGTTCGTAAACGGGATGCCGCTGTGCGTCATTGAACTGAAAAATCCGGCAGATGCCAACGCCACCATTCACGACGCATGGGAGCAGATCACGATTCGCTACTGGCGGGACATTCCGCATTTGCTGCATTATTGCCCGCTTGCCTGCACCTCCGATGGGGTCAAGACCCGGCTGGGCACCGTCCGCACTCCCTACGAGCATTTTTATGCGTGGCGGCGCGTGAATGATAGCGACCAGATCTCCACCCTGCCTTTTGCCGAGACTGAAACGCTCATCAACGGCGTGTACAGTCCGGCACGGTTCCTTGAAATCTTCCGGGATTACATCTATTTTCAGGACAGTATCTACGACAGCAGCGAAGTGAAGATCGTCTGCCGCTATCCGCAGTTCTTCGCCGCACGGAAGCTGAAGCAGAGCATCGTGCAGTCTGTTGTCAGTGGCACCGGCAAGGGCGGCACCTATTTTGGTGCAACCGGCTGCGGCAAAACCTACACCATGGCATTCTTGGCGCGTCAGCTTGCCCTGCGCTGCGCCGACACCCCGGAGATCGGCTCGCCCACCATCGTGATGATCGTGGACCGTGACGACCTGCAAAAGCAGAGTGCCAAGCTGTTCACCAAAAGTCAGGAATTTCTGAATCTGGGGCAGGTGTCTGTTGTCAAAGACCGCAAGCAGCTCCGGAACGAACTAAGCAAGCGGCAGAGCGGCGGGTTCTACATCTGCACCATTCAAAAATTCTGCGACCGCAAGGAGGATAAAATCGGCCTTATCAACCCCCGGCGGAACATTGTCTGCTTCTCGGACGAAGCGCACCGGACACAGCTGGAACACTCCAAAAAGATTCAGTTCAGCAAGGATTCCGATGAAAACATGAAAGCACTGGTGTCGAAGCCCTATGCCAAGGTGCTGCGGGAAGCCTTTCCGCAGGCCACCTTTGTGGGCTTTACCGGCACCCCAATCATGGAAACCTACCAGACTTTCGGCAACGAAATCGACCGCTATACCATGGATCAGGCAGTTGCCGATGGCCTGACCGTGCCCATCAAGTATCATCCCCGCATTGCAAAAGTCCTGCTGGACAAGAAAAAGGTCAAGGAAATCGAAGCCTACTATAAACGCTGCGCCGAAGATGGTGCGACCAAAGAGGACATCGAAGCCAGCAAGGAAGCCATGAGTTCCATGGAAATCATTCTGGGCGAGCCTTCACGTCTGGAACGTCTGGCAGTGGATATCCACGACCACTATGTTTCCTCCTGCGAAAAAGACCCCGACCGAGTGCAGAAAGCCATGGTCGTGTGTTCCAGCCGCCCGATCGCCTTTGCGCTACTGGAAAAGTTCCGGGCAAAATACCCGGAATGGTTTGTGGAAAAGAAAGTGCCGGACGGCGTTTCGCTCCCCAAAGAGGAGCTTGCCAAGCGGAAACCGATGCCCTTTATGGCGATGGTGGCCAGCGCGGGCAGCAATGACAAGCCGGATATGTACAACTACCTCGGCGGTGTCAAGAACGACAAACGTTCGGAAACGCTGGACGCGGCATTCAAGGATGAGCAGTCCAATTTCCGCATCGTCATCGTTGTCGATATGTGGATCACAGGATTTGATGTGCCGTGCCTTACCTATATGTACAACGACAAGCCGCTGCAAAAACATATGCTCATCCAGACCATCAGCCGCGTCAACCGGAAGTATCCGGGCAAGGAGTATGGCCTGATCGTGGACTACATCGGCATCCGCGAAAATATGCGCGAATCCATGAAGATTTACGGCGGCAACACTTCCGTTGCCCCGACCAAGGACGATGTGGAGCAGGCAACCAATGCGTTCCGGGATGAACTGGGCGTTCTGAAGCAGCTGTTCACCGGTTACGACCTTACTCCGTTCCTGATCGAAAAGACTGACCCGGTGGAGCGTTACCGCGCTCTCACCAGCGCAGCCGAACATGTTTTTGCTTCGACCGAGGAACTGAATATCGAAAGCCGGAACGGAACACAGAAAGTTTCGTTCAAGACTTATTTTCTCAAGACGGTAAAGCGGATGCGTGTGGCCTATGACATCTGCCAGCCCTCCGGCGAACTGCATGAGGACGAATCTGCCCTTGCGCAGTGCTTTATGGCGATTGCAGGCTTTGTCCGCAAAATGAGCGGCACCAGCGATGTGGACACCGATACCATGAATCGCAATGTTGCCCGGATGGTGGAAGAAGCCCTGAAGTATAATCAGGTGGAAAGCATCCTTGATAACGGCGAGGAAGAAGATATTTTCAGCCCAGAATACTTTGAAAAGCTCTCCGATGTTAAAATGCCCGCCACCAAGCTGGAAATCCTCGTCAAGATGATGAAAAAGCAGATACGGGAATACAGTGCTGTGAACCAGCTGGCCGCAATGACCTATGAGCAGATGTTGGAAGCGACCATCCGGGAGTACCACGAGCGGCGCAAGCATCTTGCCGCCGAAGAAGCCGGTGAAGCACAGGAACAGGCATCCGATGAAATTATCAAAGCTGCCTATGACCATGCTCTGGAAGTGCTGCGCCAGATGAAGGAAAGCCGCGAAAGTTTCCGCAAAATCGGCCTGACCTTTGAGGAAAAGGCGTTCTATGATATCCTGCTTGCCCTGCGCGACCAGTATAATTTCGAGTACGGCATCGACCAGAATGTGGACGGTGTAGTTATCAACGATAAGTGCAAAATGTTGGCGAAAAAGGTCAAAGAAATCATCGACACTAAATCTTCTTTTGCCGACTGGCTGAACAACCAGAATGTTCGTAACCAGCTGAAGCTGGAAATCAAGATATGTCTTGCCAAAAACGGCTATCCACCAAAGTATAGCCCGGAAGTTTTCCGCAAGGTAATGGAGCAGGTGGAGAATTTTGAGGAAAACGCCTGAAATTGAGGTGATATTTTATGGAATGGCGAAAATCGCCCTATGAACTTTTACGGTCGAAAGACATCATTGCCATACTCGATGGCGATACCTCATTCGGTGCATATGAAGTTTGTAAGGGAAAATCCATAGATGTACGAATGCCTTACCTGAGCGGACAGTCATTATGCGATATTTCCAACAAATTCGGACTTCCTGTTAAATATGTATGGGGTGGTTCCAATCTTAGCAGATGGCAATACCTTGATAATCTCATGGAGCATTGCATAAATAACGGAAAATTTTCCGCACTGCTGGCATATCTGCTGGATAAATCTCAGTTTGCTGGCGTATTGTCCGATTGCACTGTCGATGAAATCAACACAGCGTATGATTATATAACGTCTACGGTCATTCAGAAAATTAACGGCCTCTTATATTTCGGTGGAAATGAACTTTCTGTTGTCGGAAAAAAGTTTGTCGTCCATCCTATCGGAAGCCAGATTGAACTAGATACCCCCAAGATCAAAACGATTGACCGGGACTATATCCGAAGCATCTCAGACCGTGCGATGGAAGATGTTGAGCATCATAATTTCGACAGTGCCATTACAAAGTCCCGGACGCTTCTGGAAGAAGTCTTTATCTACGTTATTGAGAAGAAAAACGAAAAGCCTTCAGAGAGCGGCGACATGATGAAGCTGTTCAAGCAGGTCAAGGACCTGTATAATATGCACACGGATAAAGACACCGACCGACGAATCAACACCCTACTCTCCGGGCTGAACAGCATCGTATCTGCTATTTCGGAAATGCGCAACAAGGACAGCGATGCTCACGGTGTAGGTGCTTCCAGAATTTCCATCGAAGAGCACCATGCTCGCTTATTTGTCAACTCAGCAATGACAATGGCCGATTTTATTCTTTCTGTTGAGAAAAAAGTCAACGCTGCCCACTCGTAAAAGATTTCGGGAAATTTTATATAAAGAGCCAGCTTATGATCAAAAACATTATTTTCGACATGGGAAATGTTCTGCTGCGGTTCGATCTGGATTCCTTTCTTGACCGCTGCAAGGTAGAGGGCCCCGACAGGACTCTTCTGAAAAACAAGGTGTTTCGTTCCGTGGAATGGGTGATGCTTGACCGCGGCACTTTGACGGAAGAAGCTGCCGAGCAACGGATTTTGCCGAGATTTCCGGAACGGCTGCATCAGGTCGCACATAAGCTCATCGCAGAATGGGATGAGCCGCTTGTCCCCGTAGAAGGGACGGTTGAACTGCTGCAAACGCTCAAACAAAATGGCTATGCGCTCTATCTGCTTTTCAATGCAAGCGTCCAACAGCCCATTTATTGGGAAAAGGCGGAGGCAAGCAAATACTTTGACGGCACCTTGATTTCGGCGCATGTTCACCAGATAATGGAATCAATCTGATGTAAGCACATTCGTTCAACTTCGAAATGCAATACTTTCTTAGACAACAAGAGCGGAACCTTTTGCAAGGCTCCGCTCTTATTGCTGCTGTTACGCAAGTGATGAAAATGAAGGAGATATATCTTTCAAAACTGCCCATGGACTGCTATGGCGATGGGGAGCCGCAGCAAACCCATCAGACAGGCTTTGGAAGAAGCAAAAAGACTTGGGAGAAATGCACTGTCACAGGTTGATGGCGACCCCGAGGATCACGAACAGAACCGACAGACAGATGCAGCTCACCCCGTTTCTTCGTTCCGTGAAAGCGTCCAGAGAACACTTTGCACGCTGCTTTGCCTGTTCCAACTGGGATGCTCCTGCATAAGCGGAGAATCCGGCACGATGGGGTCGTCCCACTTCTCGATCAGCCCACGGGCTGCATCGTGCAGGTGCTCCGGCAGGCGGGGCAGATGCGCTGCTCTGCGATCTCCTCGTTGATAACGCCCCGGTCCAGCATGGTCCACTCCACCGAGCAGAACACCTCGTTGCGGATCAGCTTGCGGTCCTCGCCGGTGAGGAAACAGCGGTCCATATCATCTTCTTTATCAATTAGAGGCTGTTGCAAAATGAAAATGCGATAGCAACTTGCACAAAGAAATAGTACAAAAACAGAAACCCGGAACCTTTTTGAGCCGTTTTGGCTCTGAAAAGGTTCCGGGTTTTGTGCATAATCTTTTTTCAGAGAGCTATTTTGCAACAGCCCCTTTTGTTGTACTATATCTGATTCAGCAACTCTACGATTCGATCTCCGAATTCATCCGCTGTCACACAATGGCCATTACGAATCAATAGTTCCTCCGTGCAAAATTGCTCTGTGCTGATTTGACGTAAAGCTCTGCGCAGTCTGTCTCCAAGATCCAAACGGTTCAGACTGTGCTCCAGCAACATTGCGGTTGCGTGTAAAATACCCGCAGGACAGGCTCCTCTTGATTCCGTCAGTTCCTCATGAGAATTATGCAGCTGATTCGTTGTATAAATTCCTCGTCCATCCGGGGCAAGTTCTGCCGAACCGAATAACATTGGGGTACCTGAAATCTGTGCCAGCTCATCAGCGATGATATCTCCAAAGACATTGCCGGTGACGATCACATCGAATGCCCATGGTTGGCGAATCACTTCCATGCTTGCTGTGTCGATATAGCAATGCCGCAATTCGACATCCGCATAGTCTTTTGATACTTCAATGATCTTATTACGCCAAAGGACGCTGGAGGCCAAAACATTGGCTTTATCCAAGCTGCACACGGTATGCTTCCGCCTGCACGCTTCTTCAAACGCAACACGCGCCGTCAGTTCTACGGTTTCTTCATTATAGTATTCCGTATCACAGGCTTCTCGTCCATGAACTCCATCCCAGCTATCGTGAGGACCCGCCAGCATCCCACCGCGAACATCCCGCACAACGATTACACGGAATCCTTTTTTTATCAATTCCGGTCGCAATGGTGAGAAATTCTCCATACCCGGAAGCAAAAAGACCGGTCGAAGATTTGTGCAAACGTTAAACATCTGGCGCAGCTCCATCAATATTCGCTCCGGACGTTTCTCCTTGGGAAGCTCATTGTACTTAGCCGCACCAATATTTCCAATCAAAATTGCACAACACTGTTCCGCAAGATTTTTTGTTTCCGGTGGCAATGGATCTCCGCAATGGTCGATCGCCGCACCACAGGCCGTTAGTTCCTCGATCTCAATTTCCAATCCTGCCGTTTCTTGAAAAAAACGCAGAACTTTTACAGCCTGTTCTGTAAGCTGTGGCCCAACGGTGTCCCCCGGAATGATCCCAATTTTTTGCTTCATGGCTTCATGCCATATCAAAGCCATTCCAGCAGGGCTTTCCTGTATAATCTTTTGCGGCTTCTTCCCCATCCAGCACACGGATTGCGCCAGCAGCCAGTGCTTCCATCTCAAATTCACCGGCCATCACCGTAACAGGAGCGATAAACTTGAGTTTGCGGGTCAGCTCCGAATCAACATATTTGTCATAGCTGATGCCGCCGGTCAGAATAATGCCGTCTACCTCGCCTTCCAATACGGCTGCCATTGCACCAGCCTGTTTTGCGATCTGGTAGATCATGGAATCGTAAACCAGCTTGGCATATTTATTGCCAGCCTCGACCATTTTGCTAACTTCTCGTGCATCGCTGGTACCCAGATGATCTACGAGACCGCCCGTTTTCGTGATCTTATCATACATCTGGCGTTCCGTGAACTGACCAGAATAGCACATCTTTACAACGTCCTTGACCGGCAGCGCACCGCAGCGAGTAGGAGCCATCGGGCCATCACCCTGTGCAATATCATTCGAGTCGATCATTTTGCCTTTGCGGTGAGCAGTTACCGAAATTCCGCCACCGATATGGCAAATGATGAGATCCATTTCCTCATAGCGTTTGCCCAGCGATTTAGCATAGCGGATACCGATTTCCTTCTGGTTCAGCGCATGGATCTTACTCTCACGATAGATACCCTTGAGACCTGTCATACGTGCCTCCGGGATAAATTCATCCACATCAGGCGGATTGACCACAAATGCTGCCCCGCCGTACTCCTCTGCAAACTCATGGGCGAGCTGTGCACCCAGCGTGGCCGGATGCTTGACGGTAAAACCGACCCGCGCATGCTCCAGCAGCTTATCGTTGACCGTGTAGGTGCCGCCTTCAATGTTGACCAAACCGCCGCCACGGCCAACAAATGCGTCCACGCCTTCCAAAGACTGTCCTGCGGCAGCAAGTTCATCCATAATGGTCTGCTTGCGATAGGGCAGCTGATCGTTGATCTCTGCATATTTCTTCAGCTCAGAAGCATCATGTGAAACATTCTTGCTGAAAACTTCCTTGTCCCCTTCAAACATAGCGATTTTGGTAGAAGTGGAACCGGGATTGATTGCAAAAATTTTATATGCTTTCATTTCGACTACTCCTTTTTATAAAATATGCCGGGAGTGGAAACCGCAATGGCTTCGGCTCCCGGCAACGTCAGGATCGAGAAATATCGTTTTATCAGACAGACATCACATAAACATCGGGTACAGCAGACCGATCCAAATGACCATCAGCGCACCGCCAATGCGAGTGGAGATGGATGCAAATGCCAGCAGGTCCATACGATTTGCTGCCGTCAGAACAGCAATGTCGCCGGAGCCGCCAATGTTGCAGCAGCACAGACCAGCAGTAACGCCAGCCTCGAACGGATACAGACCAGAAATGCGGCCAAAGATCATTGCACCGACAAATGCGCCCAGCACACCAAGGAAAATCACGATCAGTGCGCCCGGAGTGAAGTAGCTGGTCAGGTCGGTGATCTTCAGCGAGCAGACACCGATACCTGCAATCAGCATCGGGAGGAGAGCCTTCAGTGCAAATTGCATGGAGTAAACGCACTTATAGGAAATGTCCTCTGGCAGAATACCAGTACATTTGATAATGATTGCAAGAATGATCGTCCATGCCAGACCTGCAATATTGTCAAGAACAGGGATGTGTGCCAGAAGTTCGCCAGCCAGATACAGAGTCAGCGCCATGAAGATACCGCCGCCCAAAGCTGCATAATCCGGGCTTGTGACAGGCCTTTTTTCTTCCTTCACACTATCCGCTGCTTCGATCTCGCTCTGTTTGATAAGGATTTTTCCGTTGCCGTTCAGACCGGGAACCTTCTTGGTCAGCGCATTTCCGATTGCCGCAAACAGAACAGCAAGAACATTTGCGATAGATGCATAGCAGAGGAACTGACCAGCGAGACCGGTCATATCCTCACCGGCCAGATTGGAATACAGACTGGGCAAAGTCGTCATTGCGCCTGCAGAACCGCCGGACATACAGGGAGCGCCAACGTAGAACAGGCCCTCTTTCACACCAAAACCCGTGACCATACCGCCCAATGCGCAGAAACCCAATGCAAAGACCTGACTGCCGATGACGGTCGGAAGATACCGGGCCGTTGCATTCAGCAGGACTTTACGGTCCATCACCAGAACGGAACCCACAAGAAGAAGTGCAATATAAGTATCCTGAAATCCGGTTTTCATCAGAACCTTGCAGCCGTTTTGCAGAGTTTCCGGAATCAGTCCAAGGTAGTTCATCAGCGATGCGCCGAACAGGGGCAGCAGACAGGCACCACCGAGGTAATTGTTGACGATGGGAATGGTATTGCCGAGCCAGAAGAAGATTCCACCGATGCACATCAGGAATGCAACCGTAGCGACAAATGTTGTTGCCACGTAGGAACCTGCATCATTGGAATACACCTTTGCCGTAGGGAGCCAGTTCAAGTATGTGCAAAGCATGATCACCAGACAAAACGGTGCAAAATACTTGAAGTTCAGACCGCAAACATTGAACTTGATGCCGTTTTTCATAGGAATTCTCCTTTAATTTTTAACAGCCGCTGCCAATCAGAGCCGCCATAACGATAGACATATACTTATCATCTGCCGATGCCGCACGAGAGACCAGCAGAACCGGAACCTTTGCGCCGAGAACAACGCCGCCGGTCCGGCCACCGCCGATGACCGTAATAGCTTTTGCCGTTGCATTTGCTGTTACGATATTAGGCATCACCAGCAGGTCTGCATCACCTGCCACCGGGCTGACATAACCCTTGATGGGTGCAGACTGGGGATCCATTGCCAGATCAAGACTGATAGGGCCTTCGATGGTGCAGCCCTCGATCCCCTCCTGCTTGATGGCATCCGCATCTACGGTCTCCGGCATCTTGGGATTGACCTTTTCAACTGCTGCAATAATGGCAACCTTGGGATCATCTTCCCCCAGAGCGTGGAATGCTCCCACAGCATTGCGGATCATTGCTTTTTTCTGTTCCAGATTCGGATAAGTCAGCAGGGCAGGGTCAGTGATTGCAAACACCTTATGATAGTAGGGGCTTTCAAAGAAGCCGACCAGACTCATGGTATCGCTCTTGCGAATACCGGTCTCCTTGTTGACCAGAACCTTCATAATGGTGCCAGTCTCGCATTTGCCTTTCATAATGCAGTCCACCTTATCCTCACGGGCAAGGTCTGCCGCCTTCTGAATGCACTCGACCGGATCCTCGATGTTGATGATATCAGCCTCTGCCGGGTCAAAACCGATCCGATTCAGAATGGCCTTGATCTCATCTTCCTTGCCGATCAGGACCGGGTACACCAGCCCGTCCTTTGCAGCAGTCGTCACAGCCTGAAGTGTATGCTCATCCTGTGCGACTGCAACGGCAACACGGCGTTTGCCGGGCTTTGCCCGGAGCTGTTCTTTCAGCTGGTCAAAACTTTTCAGCATAATTTTCTTCCTTTCCTGTGCATTACAGATCCCGCGGATCAGCAACCACACCAGCCAAAGCGGTGGCTGCTGCAACTGCTGGGCTGCTCAGATAGCTCAAGGTTTTCTTAGTTCCCTGACGACCGATAAAGTTGCGATTTGCAGTAGACAGAATCCGCTCATCGTCATACATCAGGCCATACGGCATACCGCAGCACAGACCACAACAGGGGTGGCAGATCACGGCACCTGCTTCGATGAAGGTCTTGATATACCCGCGCTCAATGGCTTCCTTGAACACCCGATTGGTGGCAGGAACCACGATAAAACGCATGGTGTCAGGCACATGTTTGCCCTCCATGATCTTGGCCGCAATCGCAAGGTCCTCAATGCTTCCATTGGTACAGCTGCCCAGATAGACCTCATCAATGGGGGTTCCAATGACTTCATGCAGCGGATGGACATTATCCACACCCTGCGGGCAGGAAAGCTGCGGCTCCAGCTGGCTGACATCATAGGTCAGAACTTTTTCGTAGTGAGCATCCTCATCAACGCAGACCCAATCGATCTCCGAAAGCGGCATCCCGTAGTATTCTGCAGTCTTTTCATCTGCTTCAAACAGACCACACTTTGCGCCGGCTTCCAATGCCATGTTGGCCACCGTGAAACGCGCCATCATGCTCATTTCGTGAGCAGCGGGACCGGTAAACTCCAGACTCTTATACTGTCCGCCATCTGCCTTAATGTCGCCCAGAATCTTCAGGATCACATCCTTGGAGAGAACGCCATTGGGCAGATGTCCGTTCAGAACGATTTTGATTGCCTCCGGAACTTTGAACCAAAGCTCACCGGTAATCAGAGCAGCCGCCATTTCTGCTGTGCCAATGCCGGAGCAGAAGTTGCCTGCACCGCCATAGGTCGTGGTGTGGCTATCGGTCGCTGTTGCGATACAACCGGGTTTTGCATAATGCTCTTCATACATGATGCTGTGGCAGATGCCTTCACCAATGTGCAGCTTATTGATTCCAAAGCGTCGGGACAGCTCCAGACCGGCATCGTAATGGACAGAATCGTTTTTGGCAACAGCCGTAGGCATACAATGGTCAAATACGATGGTCACCTTATCAGGGTCAGCGATTTTGGTTGCCCCGATCTGCTCCAACGTATCCAGCAGATACGGCGTATAGATGTCATGGATCATGAACATATCCGGGTGGGTGATAACGATATCACCCGGTTTGACCTCATCGACCCCTGCGTTTTTACGCAGGAGCTTTTCGGCCATCGTAAATCCTTTTTTGCGCCGGGCCGTATCGTCCAGTTCCTGATGAGGCGCAGGCTGGACGCCTTCTGCCAGACGGCGGCGGGTATCCTCGATCAGGCCACCATTTGCAACGATATTAAACAGGTTTTCAGGAACAGCACCCACGGTAAAGGTCTTGCCGTTGGCGCTGACCGTGTGATTGTCCACATCTACGGTTACGATGTCGCCGCCTGTAACAACGTCCTGAATCCCATCACAGGTCAGCAGAAGGATGCCGCTGTTGAATGCATTGCGGAAGAAGATCCGTGCGAAGCTCTTTGCAATAATGCAGCGAACCCCGTTGTGGCTCAGAACCGTAGCCGCCTGCTCACGGGAAGAACCACAGCCAAAATTGGTGCCAGCCACCAGAATGTCACCCGGCTGGACGGTAGAACCAAACTCCGGCTTGAGCAGCTCAAAAGCGTACTTTTTCATTTCCTCGATGGTCGGGATCGTGCCGCGTTTGCCGGGGATGATGGTATCGGTATCGATGTCGTTTCCGAATGTCCATACCTTGCCGCTGAAAATTTTATCCATCTGTTCAGCCCTCCTTACAGCGTCCGGGTGTAGGATGCGCGGATGATAGTCTCCACCGATGCGGTGTAGACCATGGAATCTTCAACGCCCATACAGCCAGCGTAGGTGTACAGACCGGTGGTTGCAAGGGTCTCGCCCTTGCCGATCACACCCGCTCCCTGTATGACCACACTGTGGTCACCTGCCGCAGAGATCTGTGCGCCATAGTCGATAAAGGCAGTGATGATTCCCTCTTGCAGAGCCTGCAGATAATCCGCACTGGTTGCGGGGCAGACCGTCAGACGGAATCCGCGAGCCAGCTTTTTACCCTCGATCATTTTGACGGCAATGCGCAGGTCTTCGATCGTTCCGCCCGTGTAACCGCCGATCTGCCCTGCCTGAACTTCAATGCCGCGAAGCAGCGCTTCCGGAATGATCTCTGCCGTGTGCTGTGCCGCACGGACTGCACAGGGCTTGACTGCCATAGGGATAACAGCATTCAGGTTCAGAACACGGTCCGTCTCACCGTTTTCTACACAAACCGCAGTGAATGCGCCAGTGCCGCAGGCCATGCTGCACAGAACGCTCTTCTGGTGCATATCAAGACCCTCTGCAACGAACTCCACTACTTTTCCGGGAATATCCTTGTTTTCAGAAAGGAACTTCAGTGCGGCATCCATCATGGAGACGCCATCATCCAGCTTACCGATCACTTTGACTCGAACCGTTTCCGGGACGATCATCTGATACTTTCCGGTCTCCATCACACGAGCCAGCTCCAGCGGGCTGACATTGATGCCCAGCGCACCCTTGGCACCAAAAATCGAACCGTGTGTGCCGCCGCCGATCACGATCTGGCCGGGCTGGACGACCTCATTCAGCATATACTGATAGGCAGTACCCTTTGCCTGTATGAACTTGCAGCCAAACTTTTTCGCGAAATCACGAATGATTCCGAAAATGCGGGCAGCATCGGGATCGCCGGTAGGAACATTGTGGTCAAAATACACTTCCACCTTATCCGGCACCGCCACGGCCTTTGCTTCTGCGGCGGCAATATGAGAGACACCATCGTTGACAACAATGTGATCCGGCTCGATCGTAACAACGCTGCCAGAAACAGTCCCCAGCATCGTCTCAATAAATGTTGCAGACATTGTATTCTCCTTTGACTTAAAGCACGGCCTCTCCCAGCATTTCAGAGTTTGCCGGGGGAGGCTTGCTTTTTTACTTCCGATTCGGTTGCGTCAGTTACTTCTGTTCTGCCAGTTCCTTGTAGCCTGCATAGCGTTCCTTTGCATCCTGCTCGCTCTTTGCATACAGCTCAGGAGCCAGCTCCGGGAACTTCCGGGCAAGGCTGGAATAACGGACCTCGCCCTGCAGGAACTCCTGATAGTTGCCGGTCGGCTCTTTGCTGTCCAGCTGGAACGGATTCTTGCCAGCATCGGACAGACGAGGATCATAGCGGTAGAGCTGCCAGTAACCACAGTTGACTGCATTCTTCATTTCAGTCATGACATTGGCCATGCCCGCACGCAGACCGTGGTTGATGCAGGGAGAATAGCAGATGATGATGGACGGGCCGTTGTAGCTCTCGGCCTCCTGCACAGCGCGCAGCAGCTGAGCAGGGTTTGCACCCATTGCCACCTGTGCGACATAAACATCGCGGTAGCTCATCGCCATCATGCCCAGGTCCTTCTTCTTGGTACGCTTACCGGCAGCGGCAAACTGTGCCACAGCAGAACGGGGGCTGGACTTGGAAGCCTGTCCACCGGTATTGGAGTAGACTTCGGTATCAAAGACCATGATGTTGACATTTGCACCGGTAGAGATCACATGATCCAGACCGCCGTAACCGATGTCATAAGCCCAACCGTCGCCGCCAAAGATCCAGACGGACTTTTTACGCAGATGTTCCGTATTGCGCTGGACATAAGCCAGATCTGCCTTGGCTTCCTCCGGCACCTCTGCATTTTCCAGAGCCTTCTTGAATGCCTCACTGGTATTCTCGCTGGTCTGTGCATTGTTGAAGCTGTCCTGCCAGTTCTTGGCTGCGGCATACAGGTCGCTGGTCTCATCGATCTTGTGCATCAGCTCGCTGACCTTGCAGAACAGGGCATTGCGCTGCTGTTCCACCGACAGGCTGATGCCCATGCCAAACTCAGCGTTATTCTCGAACAGGGAGCCGCCCAGTGCGGGACCAAAGCCCTTCTTGTTCTTGCAGTAGGGGAAGCTGGGGAAGCTAGTTGCCCAAACCTGAGAGCAGCCGGTCGCCGTTGCAATATACATATGGTCGCCATACAGCTGAGTGACCAGCTTTGCGTAAGGAGTCTCGCCGCAGCCTGCACATGCGCCGCTGAACTCCAGCAGGGGCTGGTTGAACTGGCAGGTCTTTACGCTGTCCACGCCATACGGATTACGAACCTCCGGCAGAGCATCGATATACTCCCAGTTGGCTTCTTCATGACGCTGTGTATCCAGCGGCTCCATCGTAATTGCCTTGGTGGGGCAGACGGTGGCACAACTGCCGCAGCCCTGGCAATCCAGAACGGCAACCTGCATCCGGAACTTCAGCTCGCTTGCCTTGGGCTTAGTGTCGGAGACTTCCATCGTCTCAGGGGCATTTGCCACTTCTTCCGGGGTCAGCAGGAACGGACGGATCGCTGCGTGGGGGCAGACATAAGAGCACTGGTTGCACTGCACACACTTTGCGACATCCCATGCAGGAACCTTGACTGCAACGCCGCGCTTCTCATACTTGGAGGTCTCCTGCGGCCATGTACCATCTTCCAGACCAACGAATGCGCTGACCGGCAGTTCATCACCGTGCATATTGTTGACCGGCTCAAGGATCTTGGTCACGAACTCCGGAACATTCTTGCGAGGTGCAGCGGGTTCATCTGCGAGCTCTGCCCAGCTTGCAGGGTAGTCGATCTTGACGGCACCGCAGATACCACAATCCACAGCGGCATAGTTCATGTTGACGACCTTTTCGCCCTTTTTGCCGTAGCTCTTGAGTGCGGCAGCCTTCATGTACTCAACGGCCTTTTCATCCGGGATGATGCCGGTGATGTGGAAGAATGCGGCCTGAAGAATGGTGTTGGTGCGGTTGCCAAGGCCAAGCTCAGCGGCAATGGCGACAGAATCGATCACATAGAAGTTGATGTGCTTCTGAGCGATCGCACGGCGCATGGAAACCGGCAGATGCTGATCAAGTGCATCCACATCTTTCCAGTCGCAGGCCAGCAGGAAACTGCCGCCTTCTTTCAGGTCACCGATCATATCGTAGTTGGCAACATAAGCCTTGTTATGGCAGGCCACAAAATCTGCATGACGAACGAGGTAGCTGCTGCGGATGGGGCTGTCGCCAAAACGCAGATGGCTCTTGGTCACACCACCGGATTTCTTGCCGTCATACTCGAAATAAGCCTGAACATACTTGTCCGTGTGGTCGCCAATGATTTTGATGGTATTTTTATTTGCACCGACCGTACCATCCGAGCCGAGGCCCCAGAACTTGCAGCTGCAAGTTCCATCCGGCACGATATTGATTTCTTTGCCAACAGCCAGAGAACGATGAGTCACATCATCGTCAATACCGATGGTGTAGTGGTTGGCCGGATTCTCTGCGGTCATGTTCTCATACATGGCAACGATCTGAGCAGGAGTGGTATCCTTGCAGGCCAGACCAAAGCGGCAGGCGTAGACAGGCAGATCACTGCGGAATTCCTTCAGGACGCTGCACACATCCTCGTACAGAGGCTCACCCGTGGCACCCGGCTCCTTGGTACGGTCCAGGACGGTAACAGCCTTGACCGTAGAAGGCAGAGCATTGAGCAGATACTGAACCGGGAAGGGACGATACAGATGGACGTTCAGATAGCCGACCTTCTTGCCCTGTGCACGGAGATGATCAATCGTCTCCGCTGCCGTCTCTGCAACACTTCCCATACCGATCAGCACATACTCTGCATCCTGATCACCGTAGTAGTTGACGCAGTGATATTCACGGCCCGTCAGCTCGCTCATCTTGCCCATGTACTCTTCCACGATCTCCGGCAGAGCATCATAGTAGGGGTTCATGGCCTCACGGCACTGGAAATAGGTATCTGCATTCAGACCAGCGGTGCGCAGCAGAGGACGCTCCGGATTCAGGCTGCGCTTACGGAACTTTTCCAGCTCCTCGTAATCGACCATCTTGGCCAGATCGTTAAAATCGAGGACATCGATTTTCTGGATCTCATGGCTGGTACGGAAGCCATCAAAGAAGTGCAGGAAGGGCACATGACCTTTGATTGCAGACAGATGTGCAACTGCGCCGATGTCCATGCACTCCTGCACATTGGAAGATGCCAGCAGGGCAAAGCCAGTCTGACGGCAGGCCATGACATCAGAATGCTCCGCGAAAATAGAAATGTTGTTGGTTGCAACATTTCGGGATGCTGCATGGATAACTGCGGGCTTCAGCTCGCCGGCGATACGATACATGGTGGGGATCATCAGCATCATACCCTGACTTGCGGTATAGCTGGTTCCCAGACTGCCCGTATCCAGCGCACCGTGCATTGCAGACACGGCACCTGCCTCGCTCTGCATCTCGACCAGTTTGACCGGCTGACCAAAGATGTTCTTCATGCCATTGGCTGCCCACATATCAACATGGTCAGCCATCGGGCTGGAAGGTGTGATCGGATAGATTGCGGCAACTTCCGTAAACGCATACGATGCATATGCGGCGGCTTCGTTACCATCCATGGTTTTCTTTTTTGCCATAAATGCTCGTTCCTTTCCACTCTCTTTTTGTAATGATTGATGCTAAAACGATTTGCTGAATCGTTTTACTAGCGCAAGTATAGTAAATCGTTTCAGCAAGGTCAAGAGGTTTCCTCGTTTTTCGGCGCATTGCGCTAATCTCTCCGCTCACTTCTACAAAAAATGTCCAAAAATGGCCTTGTACGAACGGGATTTTAGCAAATTTTCGCTAAACCTTGACTTCTTCACTGAACGTCAGTATAATTTACTAAACACAGTAAATGCTTTTAGCAAGGAGTTTTGCCTTATGCCCACGATCAAGGATGTCGCCGCCGCCGCCGGCGTTTCACCTACCACTGTTTCTCTCGTGATGAACGGTCATGGCCCAGAAAACCGTATCCCGAAGGAGACCATCGAACGCGTCCATGCCGCAATGCGGGAACTAGGCTATCAGCCGAACCTAAGCGCACGACGTTTGCGCAACAGTGCAGAAAGAAAGCCTGTGATTGCTTTTTACTGGCCTTTGGATTACCGTGCGCATATGATGGGCTTTTTTTTGTCCTTGATACAAAATGCTCTCAAAGACAAGTCATTCGATTGTGAAGTCCTTCTTCATCCATATATAAATGATCATATCGAGGAAGCCTGTACCCCACTGCTTCAAAATAACTACTCCGGCGCTATCATTGGCGCAGCCAGTGAGCAGGATGTTCGGATGCTCGAACAGATGAACATCCAGATGCCACTGGTTCTTATCAATCGAGAAAGCAACAAATACACGGCAGTAGGTGTAAATAGCAATAAGGCAGGCTTACTGGCCGCCAGTCTGATCCGTCAGAAGGGATATTCTCAAATTGCCGTTATCGGACCGGACAATCATTATTTTGCCGCAAGCCGCCGCACCGAAGCCTTCCGATTTGCCTGCAAACAACTTGGTATTCAGATTCCGGATGAGTGGTTTTTCACTGCGCCCAATACCCCAGAAGACGGTGCTCTTGCCGCAGAAAAAGTCTGCGCGCTTTCCACTATGCCTAAAATGCTTTTCTGCGAAAGCGATGCGATGATACCGGGCATCCTTTATACATTTCATCGGTATGGCGTTCTGATCCCTCAGGATATGGAACTGCTCTGCTTTTCTACCAAAGATCCGAAACAGACAAAGTATCTTGTTCCTTCTGTCAGTATTATTGCCATGCCCTCCGATGAAATCATCCAGCAGTCGCTTTCTGCTCTCATCGTTCATATAACAACAGGAAGCCGTGAACCGATGCGTATTGAATGCGAAGCCCGTGTTGAATTGCGCGATACGTTCCGTTTGTAAGATTTCCACAAAGAAAAGCCCACAAAAATGCCGCATTCGCCGAAAAAAGGTGAATGCGGCATTTTTATATTGACAAACGCAAAAAGTCGTGTCAGAATAGGTGCAACGATTCAGTGAAACGATTTAGCAAGTTTATCCTGATCGCCATCGTCTTATCCTATTGCTTTATCAAGGAGTTTTGGCCTTATGTTGTTTAACAAACATGAAAATCCGCAGCCGGTTCCTGTCACTGGCCAAAGTCAATTTGCAAGCTCCACTCCCATCAAGTTCAACAGCGTTGAATTCCGTGATGGTGTCCAGTCGCTTCTGGCGACGCGAGTTACTACGGAGGATATGATTCCTCTGCTGACTCGAATGGATGCTGTCGGCTTTGACAGCATGGAGATGTGGGGCGGTGCCACCTTTGATGTCTGCATCCGCTATCTGCAGGATGACCCTTGGAATCGTGTGCGTACCTTCAAGCACTTTATGAAGCACACGCCGCTCAAGATGGTTTTGCGTGGTCAGAACCTTGTTGGTTATCATGCCTACCCGGATGATATTGTAGAAAAGTTCATCGAATGCGCTGCAAATGCCGGTATCGACGTGTTCCTGATCTTTGATGCACTGCAGGATCTGCGCAACTGTGAGACCGCTTTCCGTGCAGTCAAAAAAATGGGAAAGAAAATCGAGGGCAGCATTCAGTACAACATCAGTCCTTTCCATACAACGGAGAAATTCGTGGAGAATGCTCTGCAGCAGCAGGCCATGGGTGCGCAGCTTATGCATGTTGAGGACATGGCCGGTCTGATGACTCCTCCTGCCGCCTATGAGTTGATCAGCGCACTCAAGGCAAAGCTCGATATTCCGGTTCATCTGCACTGCCATTGCACAGGTGGCATGGCGGGGATGTGCTATTGGGAAGCGATTCGTGCAGGTGTTGATGGACTGGATGTCTGTGTTTCCAGCCTCGGTATGGGGCCGGGACATCCTCCCATCGAAAGCTTCATCGCCGGACTTCGTGGTACACCGCGCGACCCGAAGATTGATCTGGCGCAGTTTACTTCCCTGAACGAGGGATTCCAGTACCTGCGCAGCCGTTGTAAGCAATATGAAAGCCGCCTGATCGGCGTGGATGTGGGCTGCTTGCAGCATCAGATTCCCGGAGGTATGCTGACGAATCTCGAAAACCAGCTTCGTGCGATGAATGCACTGGATCGCTTGCCTGAAATCCTGAAAGAAGTTACTCAGGTTCGTGCAGACATGGGTTATCCTCCGCTGGCAACACCCAGCAGCCAGATGTGCGGTGCGCAGGCCACCAGCAATGTTATGCTGGGGGAGCGTTATAAAACGGTCAGCAAGGAGATGCGGGAATACTGCCGCGGAATGTATGGCTGCCCGCCGGGTGAAATTTCTCCTGTGCTGATGAAAAAGGCACTGGGGGATGAAAAGCCCATTACCTGCCGTCCTGCTGAGCTGTTGGAACCCGGCTGGGAAAAGGCAAAAGCTGAAATCGGTTCGCTTGCGCATAATGATGAAGATGTGCTGACCTATGCGCTGTTCCCCAATATCGCAGTCAATTATCTGAAAAAACGCTATAATCCGGAGGTTTGACATGAAACAGGATAATCCTGAGAAGCTGGCCAAAAGCCGTGAGTTTCTGGCTCAGTTAAAAGAAGCACGAGGCGGAACTCTGCTGGAAAGCCACCAGAAGATGGGCAATGACCCCATGCTGGTCAAAGCATTTCTCGACCAGTACACTGACAACAGCACCGATGTCCAGATTCCCCGCAAATACCGCGAGTTGATCGTTATGGCCATTGGGATGGCAACTGGTACAGAGACCACAATGACCGTCCATGCAAAGCTGGCATTGAAAAATGGTGCTACGGTGGATGATATCTGCGAAGTTATCCGTATCATCTTTTTCACCTGCGGCGTAACAAAACTGTTGCCGATCCTTGAGAAGCTCGATCTGGAGACCATCGAGCTTGACGAAAACTAATTTAGTTGGAATCGAAAGCATCAGCATTTCTATCAGCCAATTCTTCACCCCCATTTTGTACTTTCTCTTCCTCTTTTCACGGTAATACTTGCTCAACTTGCCGCATACCATTCATTTTCTCCGATTACTTTCTACCACGCATTGATGCTTTCTTTTTCATATTTAGTTTGGACAGAACCCGCCACTTGCTCTAGGCATTTTTGTCCACATCTGGTAAATGCCGTTTCCAGCGCGAGGAAACGGCATTTATTTTTTAGGAGGTATTATGATACACATATCTCATCTTCAAGCATTGGTTGAACACGATACTTATACAAAAAATCTAAATTTCAAAATTTCTATAGCAGAGTCCGAACACGTACAACTTACTGCTCCAATCGATGATTTACACTGCAATGGATTTGGAACACCACATGGCGGTTATCTCGTTTCTCTTGCTGATTGCGCAGCCATGTATGTCGCTTTTATGGATGGCTCTCACTATGTGACACAAAGCTGCAATTTTTCTTTTCTGAGGAGTACGCGCTCCCTTTCTGAGCTTCTGGTGGATTCTTATATTCTCAAAAGAGGAAAGACGGTAACTGTTGTCCACGTCGAAATTCACGACAGCACAAAGCAACTACTTTGCGATGGAACATTCTCTTGTTACCGTATTTCAAAATAGAGTTTTATCTCACAATTATAAAGTCTATATCATTCAGAGCTCTCCCACTTCCATAATGTAAAACCAGCGCAGCAGCATCAGGATTCACCGTGTGGAGCGGATGAGGCCGGATGCTGTTTTGCTTTAGGAGGAATCATATGCAAAACTAACTTCAGAAATTATTCGTCATGTTTGACGGCCAGAAGCCACCGACCAAAGAGGAGCGGAAGTACATCGAGTACGCAGTCGAAGTCGAGTAGCCCCTGCGGGATTTGGAGACATATCTGCATGAAAGTGATGACCCTGTTGAAATTGCGCAGTACACGCTGGAAACGGCCTGCCACTTCTATGGCGGCGATTGGTGTGGGCTGTTCGTAGTAGACCTCGACCTCAAATTGTGGTCGCCTTATTGGTGGTACAATAAGGCCGCTGAAGATAAAAAGACATCTCTGCTGAATGAGCTGGAATCTGCTGATTTCCTATATCGGTGGGTGCACGCTTTCCGTGAGAATGAACCGATGATCGTGCTGGATGCAGAATCCGTCAAAACGGATTACCCAACAGAGTACGATTTGTATCAGCGTCTCGGCATCCATTCTGCTCTTGCAGTTCCTGTCCGGCCGCGCCCCAGTGCGCTTATCGCCATCTGCAACACCACGAGGTACCAGACGCAGACCAGTATGCTGCGCCTACTGGCCTATGTACTGCTGGCCGCATACAATGAGCAGAAGATGCTGGATCAGCTCCAATTGGTTGTTGCGCCTGAGAACATCGAGAGCAATGAAGATGTTTATATCAGCTTGCTTGGAGAACTGAAAATCTATACTTCCAAAGGCTTTCTGAAAGAATCTGATTTCAACTCGCCCAAGACCAGCCGCCTGCTGACCTGTCTGCTGATTTCGCCTACTCTTAAAGCATAGTGCTCCGGTTTGCCTAGATAATGTGTTTTCTCTGAGTGGTTGCGGAAGGATTACAAGTAGGAAGCATCAAAGAAATCCTTCAGTGTGATTCCCAAACCCAGACAGATCCTTTCAATCGTCTCTACGCTTAACTGACCTCCCCGACGAGCGGTGGTAAGTATATTCTTTCTGTCTCGAAATGGCAATACTTTCTTAGACAACAAGAGCGGAGCCTTTTGCAAGGCCCCGCTCTTATTCATAGAGAAAACCACAAGCTATGCTTGTGGAAGAAAAGAGCCGTAGCGTTGAAACGGTAGAAAAAGAACCTCCTTTTGCTATAATTAGAAGCGGGTAACGCCAACCGCATAGGGCCTTTGGTTCGGCCTACTTTTTGGAGCTGGGCCTCTCGTGCCAGCAGATCGAACAGAATATCCCGGCCCTCTTCACCGACCACGCGTGCGGCCATGTGCTGCGAGCGAAAGGCTTCGTACAGGACGAGAACGGCTGGGTGGAGCTGAACGCCACCGCCGACGGCCTGACGGCAAACGCTATCCCCAAGGGGCAGGAAGTGCTCATCGTGATCGGGGAGGGGCTGGAGAAAGAACGGATTGAGGTGAGATTAAAGGGGTAAGGCGGATCCCCCGTATATCGTTGTATCTTTCCATAAATAGTTTGTCTCCTGCCCAAAGTAGGCGTATAATAGTGGAAAAGAAACGCTAAAGGAGAATCCCCTATGAACGGCACCGCATTGCGCAAACCGACTGCCCGGCGGGTGGTGGGCATGGTGGCGGGCATCGTCATCATCGCCCTTGGCATTGCGCTTTTCAAGCAGTCCCACCTCGGCAACGACTCCATCAGCGCCCTGAACATGCGGCTGGTGGAGCTGCTCGGCATCTCGCTGGGCACCCAGAACCTGTGCACGAACATCCTGTTTTTCCTGCTGGAATTCTGGTTCGGGCGCAAGTACATCGGCCTTGGCACCTTCGTCAACGGTATCTGCATCGGGTACATCGTCACGGCGTTCTATGACCCCATTCACGCCCACTTCGGCGACGCGCCGTCGCTGGCGGTGCAGTTGGCGTGGGTCATCGCGGCGGTGCTGGTCACGGCGCTGGGCGCTTCGCTCTACCAGACCGCCGACCTCGGCATCGCGCCCTACGATTACCTTTCCCTCGGTCTGCGGGACTACACACCCTGCCCGTACTTCGGGTGCCGCATCTTCACCGATGCGCTCAGCGCCCTGCTGTGCTGGCTGCTGGGTGGCCTTGTGGGCCTTGGCACCTTGATCTGTGCGTTCTGCCTTGGGCCCTTCATCCAGTTCTTCGATCGGACGTTCTCCCAGAAGGTGCTGCAATACAAACCGAACAATTGAGAAACCCCGCGGCGTCAAATCATACGCTGCGGGGGTCTTTTTTATTACTGCCGTTAAGCAGAAAATGAAAATGAAGGAGATTTATCTTTCAAAACCGCCTGTGGACTGCTGCGGCGATGGGGAGCCATAACAAACCCATCAGACAGGCTTTGGAAGAAGTAAATAGGGATGTGAGAAATGCACTGTCACAGGTTGATGCCGATTCCAAGGATCACGAATAGGATCGCCAGACAGATGCAGCTTAACATTTATCTGGAGATGGCCCAAGGATAAAATAGAAGCAGTATTAAAGCCGCTCACTGTGCTGGTTTCCAGCATAGTGAGCGGCTTTTTACTACAAATATGAGGAATCGAAGAAGTCTTTTAGTGTGATTCCCAAACCCAGACAGATTCTTTCAATCGTCTCTACGCTCAACTGGCCTCCCCGACGAGCAGTGGTTTGGATTGTGGAGTACGATATTCCGCATTTCTTTGCCAACACACACAGATTCATATCACGCGCTTGCATCAAATCCTGAACACGCTTGATCGTATCCACAAAAACTCCTCCCATCTTTTTAGTTCAAAACTTTTCCAACAACCTCGAATCTTTGCTCTGGAGATATAAGGATCGGCGAATATTTGGTGTTAAGAGAAACCAAAACCGGTTGGTTATGCACCACGCCATAGCTGTCGGTAAAGAACTCTGCTTGGGACTTATCTGGGGTATGTTCATCGTATTTTTTCAGATATCCACAGTCATCATATACGAATATCCCGATATCCCCGCATTCAAGTTCTTCGCAGTGCTTCACCCATACGATTTGTCCGTCATGATAACGCGGCTCCATACTATCGCCACTAACGTATATCCCGAACTCAGTCCCTGCCGGAACGCTACTGGCAGGCACCTGTATCTGTTGAAACATTTCACCTTCAAGAAAAGCTCCTAGACCTGCCGATACTGGCAACTCTGATACTGGCATCATTATGCAGTCGATTTTCGCAGGCTCTTCTGTGCCTGGCTGGTAGCGCCGAGATGCAATCAAGTCCATTTCGTACTCAGCGACCTTTTTTTGCCCGATGGCATTTAGAAGGGCGGGTTTCTGAAAGGTCTTTGTAAAGTAGGAAGGTCCTTCCTTGATGTTCAATGCGTGGCAGATTGCAACCAGTTGGTAGATGCTGGGAGTGGTGTATCCTTTTTCCCATTTACTGATTCCCTTGTCACTGACATCGACGCCATAGTGGCGGAGAAGTTCGGAGAAAGTTACAAGTGAATAGCCATTCCTTTTTCGTACAGCTGCGAGAATCAGACCAACCTCATTACTATCCCTTGCGGCGACTGCATCATAGCACACCGTAGATGGGGCTATGTGCATTTTGGTGAGCGTGGTTTTCTTTTTCATAACAAGAACACTCCTTTGTGATCCGGTAGCTCTATTATAGTATAGAAAACATAAGAAATCAACAAAGAAATCTCTAAAATAGCGATAAATGCGTAATTGGCATCTCCATAAAGTGGGTATACAATCGAATCAAATCCACAAATAACAGCTTTTTGGTGTTAATTCTGGACCGAAATCGTGTATATTTGTGTGGGGAGACAGGATATTTGAGAAATGTGGGATAAGGCGGGATGAGGGGGGAGACGGCGGGAAAACCCTTGAAATACGCGGGAAACGGCGACTTTCGGCGCGGGACGGAGGCGCGAATTATCAACAATCTTGAGATGAGGATGCGTCGGCGGCGGTCGGCGCTTTTTTCACGCCCACGAGGCCGCACAACGGCAGCGGCGCGGCGAGGCGCACACATACGCAGAATACGAAAAAGCCCCGGAAACGCCCGTATAACGGCATTTCTGAGGCTTTTAGATGGTATGAGCCGCTCGGCCCCGTCCCGGAAGTCACAGCAGCAGACCAAGAGGACGAGAGCTTCGCGGCTCATGCTGCTATTGTAGCAGACGCGGCGGCGGATTGCAAGAGGGGCAAGCGTGCTAACGGAGCGTTAGAGCGTGCGAATTTTCGGGAAAACGGGGCTTTTCGGCGCGGATCGGTGGGGATTAGGGCGTGCGCTGGCCGTGCGAGGCGTGCGCGGCGGGGCGGCGAACCGGGCCAAAACAGGCGGCGAGCAATTCTACATTTCGGTCAAAACTGCGAAAAGCTGTAGAATTGCCCTGTTTTCAATGGTTTCGGGCGTTTTGCGAGTGCGGCGCGGGCGTTTTTCAATTCTACAGAAAACAGATTTACAACTAAATCAAAACAGCGTAAAAAATCAAGCGGTTCCACCTTGGGCTTCAGCGTCCTCGGCGGTGCCGCTTTTTGTTGCGGAGCTGCCGTTGTGATACGTCCAGTAAATAGACTCTTTTTTCCGTTCGACGTGCTTTCGATATTTGAGATGAACGAGGTCAAAAATGTCCTCCTGTTGCTCCTCCGGCAAGAGGCGATACATGGCGATCAGATCGGCTTCCTCGTCCTCCAACGGCGAACCGTCGCAGGTCAGACCTTGTTCTTGCTTGAGGTGCTCGAAAGCCGCATTGCGGTCATTCTCCTGTGCAGTCTCCGAACAGCTACGCCCAAAGACGAGATAGTCCAGAGAGATTTGTAGATATTCGGAGACAAGGACGAGCTTGTCGAGGCGGGGGCTCTGTTCACCCCACCGCTTTATAGTACCATTTCCGAGACCACACTCACGCTCGACGCGCTTGAAATTACTGCCCTTTTCCTTTATGGCCTGTTCAATTCTATCAACTAATTCGGACATAAAATGCCTCCCGTCAAAAAGTAGATTTTCAGAGACTTTCCGCTTGACAAGTAGCCAAACGGAGACTATAATAGGGGTGTAACCTGATTTAAGTATAAAGCAAGTAAATCATAGCACACCCCGACCGAAAAGGAAATAGCAAATCGGCGAACGGTAGAGTAAAAGCGAGCGGCGAGGGTCTTCCCCCCTTACTTCAATTCATTCCCGGCGTTACAAATTGGGCAAAGCACCACACGGCGGACGCCTCGCCGCCGTATGGGAGTACCGCAAGAGCAGCACCGATGCTTCGAAAGTTTACAAACCGAAGCATAGCGAAAGAAGTCGAGAGAGCTTGCGCGGTTGGAATCGGCAGGTGTTGGCGCACCGCAGATCCTTTTAGAGGAAGTCGTTCTGATTCTCATTTCTCAGCGACCCTCGCCGTTCACTTTTACTCTACCACAAACGCCGAGAAAAGGAAAGGAGGCAGATCATGAGACGCGGCAAGAAGCCCACCCGCAAGCAGAAGATCCGGCTCGGGCAAGCGGGCCTCGCCCCGGAGAACTGGCTGGTCGTGAAGCAGAAAGCAAACGGCGAGCTAATCATTTTGAACAAGTACCACGACACGATCCGCGTCATCCCGCCACTGGCCGGATGAGCTTTGCAGAAAGGAGCAGCAGCATGAAGGAGCAACCGCACATCTGCCCACTGTGTGGGCGAGCATACGACGAGCCGCCCGCGCTGTCGCGAGTGGACAACCAGACAGACATCTGCCCGAGGTGCGGCATGATGGAGGCACTGGCGGCCATGCCGAGGCGGGAAACGCCACAGGAGCGGGCGCGGCGGGCCGTGTACGCCACGGGCAACCGCTGGGCGATTGAGAACTTTGAAGCGACCCACCACTAAGCCGAAACGCCCGGAAGGGCGTCACCGGGAACTGCCCCACCCGGTCTGAAGATGGCAGGGCAGAAAGGAATGACGGCAGCATGAGAAAGATCAAGAAGATCAACGGCTTCCTCGTGGTCAAGTTCAACGACCGCGAGAAGCGTGAGTACGAGGGCACGGCCCTCGGAGAGTACGGCGTGATCGACGCGGAGGTCTACACGGGCAATCTGGACATCGACCGGGGCGCGATGGAGTACGACGACGCGGACACGCTGGAGGTGGCCGTGGAGCTGGCACGGGGGCTGGAGTCCGAGGAGGACATCACGGACGAGCCGCCCACCTACACCGCCGCCGTGGAAACGAATGAGAGCTATACCGAGGAGGCGGTGGAGCCCGCCGCCCTGATCGAGGGCTGGACGCGCCGCCTTGCCACGCAGGTCAAGAGCAAGCACTACCCCGACACCGACCCGCGCACCGCCGCGCACGAGCTTTACGGCTTCAAGATGGCGCTGCATCAGATCGGCTTCCTGCCGGAGAGCGAGGTCATCACCGACCCGGACACCTTCGGCGCGGGACGGCTGGACGGCCCTATGCCGCGCAACCCCGAAGAGCTGCTGGCGTTCGTGTGCGACGAACGGTGCAAGAACCGGGCCGGACACACGCAGGAGGAGCTGGACGCCATTTGCGCGAAGTGCCCGCTGGGACAGCTCTACGAGGACGCGGAGGCGCAAGACCTACGCATCCGGGAGCGGAGCGAGCGAGCGCTGCGGGAGCACATCGAGGGCGTGAGGCACGCTGAGGACACCCTGACCGCCCTGCTTGGCGGGCATGAGGCGCTGGCCTACCTTGCGGCGCTGCGGGACGGACAGATCCTGCAGGAGAACGAGTGCGAGCACTATGCGGCGCAGATCGCCGAGGCGGGCGCAGCGTGGGAGACGGTGCTGGAGGGCGTGAGCTTTGAAGACCTCTCCCGGCTGCGGCACCTGCCGCGGGAGGTGGACGAACACACCGAGGACGGCGGCGAGCTGTTCAACGGCTTCCAGCACGAGACAGAGCGCATCCCGGCGCATCGGCTGGAGGAGCTCCACCAGCTCGGGACGGCGCTTCTCGGCGAGTGCCCGGAGAACGACTGCACGATCTACCGCAACGTGTTCCGCATGGCGGTCGACGTCGACGGGCAGATGGGCAAGCTGACGGGCCACGCGAGGGAGACGATGCAGCGGGAGTATGATCGGCTGCTCCGGGAGTTGAACCGCCTCTACACCATGAACCACGCGGTGAAGAGGTACCGGGAGGCGCAGCATGACAGGACTTGAACTGCTCAAGGCCCCGGAGGCCACGGCGGGCGAGATCGCGGATATCATCTCCGCGCCCTGTCCGCCAACTATCCCCGCCCACTGCGACGGCGTGAGCTGCCGGGAATGTTGGCTGACGTGGCTGACGGGCGAGCCGCCCGAAGAGAAAGGGCCGTCCGATGAACAGACGGCCCCGTGCGGAGGGTGCCCCTTACAGGGCAAAAAGCGCGAGCTTATTCAGCTCGGCAGACTTCTCAAAGAGGTCGGGGAATACGTCAACTCCTCTCCTTCTCGTACTTCGCAATCGCGGTAGCTGCAACTACCGCGATCAGCGAGAGAAGGCTCGAGGCGATCTCGGCATCCTCGGAAAACCGCTCCGGGAACCGAGCCTTCACTTCATCGACAACCTCTTTAGAGAATTTCTGCACATCAATCACAGACAACACCCCCTCCCTGGGCAGTGGCCCAGCTCCATTATACACGAGCAGGAGGGCAAAGGAAAGGAGCAGCAGAATGTTCAGCACAGAAGACCTCAAGACCGCGATCGGCGCGACCGTCATCGCACGGCGGAACGCGGCAGCGCGGCTGCGGGAGGCGGGCAACCCCCGCGACCCGTTCCGGGCGCTGCCGGGGATGGAGCAGCAATTCTTTGAAGCGGCGCAGAGCGTGCGCAGCTACGACCTCGTTCTCAACTTACTTGAGAGAGAAGTGAAGCGGGAAGCGCGAAAGCGTGCGGGGCGCACGGCACAAAGCGCGGCGGTGTTCCTTATCACGGCGGGGCTCATCATCCTCGCGACGCTGGGCTTCGCGGCGGCGCTGCTGCTGATGCGCTGCCCTGTCCCCGCCGTGAGCGTCACCGCGTTTATAGGTGTGGCAGTCTCGCTGGGCTGGGCGGTCATTCGGAAGTAAATCTAAGAACAAGGAGAAAGGAGGGCAAGCGATGAGAGGCCCGAAGAAACGGCTGACGCCGTTCGGGAAGATGGTGGTGAAGGCGCTGGCTGACCGGGATATGAGCCGGGCGGAGCTGGCGGCCACGGTAGGCACAAGCCCGCAGTACATCGGGAACGTGATCGGCTCCGTCATGGACGCGGCAAAGGCGACCGTGTCCGAGAAGCTGTCCAACATCAAGACGGCCTACGAGGAACACGGCGGCGGCATTTCCGGCGTCGCAGCGGCGGCGATGGAGGCGGTCAAGGGCTGGTACACAGCGGGCTACACCTTCATCGACAACCTCACGGGCGGCAAGCTCTCGGAGATCCGTGAGAAGTTCTCGACGGCCATGAGCAACATCGTCCAAGGCATCTCACAGAAGTTCACCGACGCACGCACCGCCTTCTCCAACGGCCTGAACAACATCAAGAACGCCGTCTCCGGCGCGGTCACGTGGTTCTTCGAGTCCGGCAAACGGATCGTGTCCACCTTTGCAAACGGCATCAAGTCCGCCTTCAGCAGCGCGGTCGAGGCCGTAAAGGGCGGCTTGCAGAAGATCCGCAACCTCCTCCCGTTCTCTGACGCGAAGGAGGGGCCGCTGTCCACGCTGACCCTGTCCGGCCAACGCACCATGACCACCTACGCTCACGGCCTAACGCTGGCGGGCGACGCCCCGGCAGAGGCGATGAACAAGAGCCTCCAGCAGGTGCAGGGCGCTCTTGACCGCGAGCCGGAGAAGAAGATCGACCTCGGCGGCGGGAAGAAGGACAAGGACGAGAGCAGCGATGAGGGCGGCTCCGGTAAGGGCAAGCAGGTCATCATCCACAAGCTGCTCGTCCCGGTCGACCTCAAGAAGATCAAAGACCTGCAGCAGCTCCTCGCTATTTTGCAGGAGGTCGAGGACTACGCAGCGGCCAACGAGGACGGCGAACCCGGCGACGACGAGGACGCCGTCCCGGCCCCGGCATAAGGAAGGAGGACGCTATGATCTATGTAGAAGACGAGCTGATCAAGCTCAACGGCGTCGTCCTCCCCGGTCTCGTCAAAAGCATCGAGGTCATTGAGACCGCGAAGGTGGACGAGCAGGAGGTCGAGGGCAGCGCCACTAAGCCGAAACAGGCAACGGGCTACGAGGACGCCAAGGTCAACATCGAGCTGATCATCGACGACACGCCCTCGCAGACCAAGTACCAGCGATACGCAACGCTCCGGGCGATCTTCCGATCGCCCGGGCAGAGCGTGCCGCAGCCCATCCCCATCATCAGCGAGGACACCGCCGCCCACGGCGTGGAGAAGGTCATCTTCAAAAAGCTGTCCCACAAGGGCGAAAACAAGCGCGGGCAGCTTACGGCTACGCTGGAGCTGTGGGAGTACATCCCGCAGACCATCACGGCAAAGTCCGGCTCCAGTTCCGGCTCCGGCAAGTCCGGCGGCGGCGCGGCGAGCAATCTGAAAGCGGACTACAAGAGCTACCTGAGCAACGACCGGGGCAAATCCCCCGCACGGGATGACGCGGACACCACGGCGGCGATGAACAAAGTGACCGCCATGCCGTACTAAGGAGGCCACAGTGGAAACGAAAGAACTGTACTACCCGCAGATCTCGGCACAGGCCGGTTCCTACACCTTCGAGGAAGGCGTGGAGCTTGAGATCTATTCCTCGAAGTCCTCGTATTATGATTGGGCGAAGATCCGCTTCACGAGCCAGTTCCGCCCGAAGCTCTCGCTCAAGAAGAAAGACCCCGCCACCATCCAGCTCGGCTATGACGGCACGCTGGAGGACGTGTTCACAGGCTTCGTCTCCGGCAACTACGACGGCGGGACGTATGCCAACGAGGTCGCGCTGAAGGATGAGATGCTGCTCATGGAGGAGACGATCATCAACGACACCTTCCTCGACACCACGCCGCAGGAGCTGATCTCGTACTTCCTTGCACAGGCGGGCCTGTCCAAGATGAAGCTCTCCAGCAAGACCTACCCGACGCGCAAAATGCTCCCCATTCGGAGGCAGACCGCCGTCCAAGCGATCAACGCCGTCAATGCGGCGTGGGGGCTTCGTGTTCCGTTCTTCTTCTCGGGCGGCGTCTTCTATTGGGACGAGAAGCCGGAACAGAAGAAGGTCTACACCTTCGAGCGCGGCGTGAACATCCTAAACCTGCGCCGCGCGGGCGGCGTGTGGGAGCTGGAGACGGTCTCCGCGCCATTCATCAAGCACTCCCACAAAATAAACCTCATCCATCCGCAGGTGAGCGGTGAGGTCGAGGTCTCCAAGGTGGTCAGCAAGACCAACGACTCCGGCTTCATCCGCACCTACATCTATTTCTGACCCCGAAAGGAGGAAACCGACGTGCTCGAAGAAATGGTCGCGTCCGTTATGAAGAAGACGCTGGCGCAGGACTTCCCGCATTTGAAGCTCCCCGCCGCCGTATTCGCCACCATCGACTCGGCGGCAAAGAGCGACGCCTTTGACATTGAGGAACTGATCGTCCACAACGAAGTGACGGGCGAGGTGTTCAAGGCGCACATCACCTCCTACTGGTACGAGTACAAACTCACCGTCATCGACCGCTTCGGCAACCCTGACGCCAACTATCCTGCGCTTCCGGGAATTAAGTCTAAGAAACAGTTCAAGGCCGGGGCGGTCGTGGCCGTCGCGCTTCCCTACGGCGACCTCACCCCGGCGATCATCGGGGAGGTGGAGCTATGACGGGCCTGAACGATACGGACATCCGGCTCAACAGCGAGTGGCAGCTCACACAGGCCACGGACGGCGACGCGCCGCTCTGCTCGGGGCTGGAGTGCCTGTATCAGAACATCGTCCTCGAGGCGCTCACGCAGCCGGGAGATGTCTTCTACGACGCCGAGTTCGGCTGGGGCCTGTACGACTTCATCCAGTCCGAGGACACGGAGCTGACCCGTCTGGAGATCACCCAGCGGGTGCGGCTCAAGCTGCAGAAGCGGGAGGTCATCCTCCCGGAAAGCATTGAGATCAGTATTGCGTTCGAGGATGACGCGGTCGTGCTGCACTGCTCCTTCCGCTTCGCGGGGGAGGACGAGCGGCGCGAGCTGGACGTCATCATCGGCGCGGTGAGCGTGGAGGTGGTATCAGAATGATCGACAAGGAAATACTGGACGCCGTGCTCCCTCTGCCTACGCTGGACGAGCTGAAGGAGCAGAAGGTCGAGGAGCTGAAGGACGAGGGCTTCGTCATCAGCAACTTCCATTCGGGCGGCGTGTTCTACACGATGCTCATGATCGTGCTGCGCATCAAGGTCGAGGTCATTGAATTGCTCCGCGTCGTGCTGAACAATATGTTCGTCTCCCACGCGGGCGGCGCGTGGCTCGACCTGAAGATGGCAGACTACTCCAAAAAGCGCAAGAAGGCGCAGAAGACGCAGGGCTTCGTCACCGTCAGACGCACCGACATGACGGGCGAGGCGGTCAAAATCCCCAAGGGCCACGTCTTCAAGAGCATCCTCGACATCAACGGCGAGGAGCTGCGCTTCTTCGTACTGGAGGCGGCAACGCTGCAAAAGGGCGCCTCCTCCGTGGACGTGCTGGTGGAGGCCGAGACAGAGGGCAGCCGCTACAACGTCCCCGCAGGGCAGATCGTGCGCACGCTGACCTACCTCGGCGACGTCACATTCAGCAACGCCGAGGACTGGATCGTGCGGGAAGGCAGCGACACCGAGGACGACGAGAGCGCGAGGGCGCGGACACTCCGCTCGTGGTCGGAGCTGGCGCAGCGGGCGACGGAGGACACCTTCATTGACGCGGCGGAGTCCGTTCCCGGCGTACTGTTCGCACAGGCCGACTGCAACCACCCGCGCGGGCAGGGCACGGTGGACGTCATCGTAACAGGCACGGCGGGCGAGGCAACGGAGGGACTGCTTGCGGCAGTAAGAGAAGCCGTTGACAAGATCGCTGGCCCGTATGATAATATTCTCGTGAAGTCCTCTGTGACCGTATCGCAAAATATCTCCGTCACGGTCACGACCGACACGGCGGACACGGACGAGGCGGTGGAGAACCGGGTCAAGGCAATCCTCACCGAACTGCTGGCCGTGCGCCGCAGCCGCAAGCTCAACGAGCTGACCCTGTCCGACATCAACCACGCGATCCGCAGCGGCTACAGTGGGGCCACTAACGCGGCGGTCTCCGAGCCGGAGGCGGATGTGAAGCTGGGTAAGGACAAGGTCATCACCCTCGGCGACGTCTCCGTGACGGTCGAAAGGGAGTGAGCGGATGAAGCAGTTTGAAACCTTCGGGGAATATATGTTTGATCTGCTCTTCGCTCCCTTGAAGAAGGGCCGGAAGACGGTCAACCAGCTCCGCATCTTCTTCAAGGTCATGGGGCGCGAGTTCGACGACCTGAAGGCGGCGATCTTCCGCGTGCGCAGCGAGGCGAACGTAGCAAGCTGCTCAGAGGTCATGCTCCCCGTGCATGGGCAAGACCGGGATATGCCGCGACTGGAGGGCGAGGACGCTGAAGCCTATCGGACGCGCCTGTCCATGAAGGGGATCATCTCACAGTGGAGCGGCACGCGGCGCGGCGTTCTCTACGCGCTGACCGCGCTCGGCTACGACCGCAGCCGGATTGAACTGTTCGCCGATCAGGATGCGGAGCGCTGGGCTGAGTTTATCATCTTCCTGAACAGTTCCAAGCCCAGCGGCGTCACAAATCTCTCGGTCATCGACGGGCAAGTCCGCAAGGTCAAGGAGGGCAGCAGTAAGCCCGCCTACGGTATGGAGACCATCGGCGGGCTCATTATTCAATCCCGGCTTCAGACAGGCTTCTCACGCTATCCAAGGTGCGGAGAGATCGTGTGCGGCGTGTGGCCGCATATCGTCAGTGAAGGACATCTCGTGGCCTCGACGGTCATGGCGCAAGGCGGCGCATCGGGCGGCGGCAATCCCTTCCCGAGAGCCGGCACATTTGCAGCCTCCGAGGAGTTCTATCACTTCGGCGCGTACACCATTTATCAGGGCTTCGCCTCGGACATTGAGGTGGGCTCGAAGGCGGCGCAGGGTGCAAAGGTCTACCTGAGATGCTCCACCTCTACGCGCTGCTCTACCAACGCGAAAGGAGGCGCAGCAGAATGAAAACATTGACTTCTATCGGTATCCAGAAGATCGGGCAGCGGTTCGTTGACTCGGTCGATCATGCGGACTACACGCTCAACGGCGTGCCACAGACAGCGGAGCCCTTCCGCCGCTTCGTGCAGGGCGCAAGCGCAAGGGTCTACATTTACTTCGACGATACCGTGATCGGTGACGTCGCCGAGGTGCAGCTCGTGGACAAAGACGGCGACATCATCGCGTCAGCGGGCGAACGGGTCTTCACAAAAACACCGGGCAAGGGGCTTTATATAGCCTTCAAATATAATATCTTAGAAGTGGAGGTCGAAAGCAGCAATGAAAGCCTATGAAAAAATCGGGTGGCTCGATCACGTCCAAGACATTGAGACGGGAGAGGTCATTCAGGAAGGAACGCCTGTGAGTCAGGTGAATATGAACCACATGGACGAAGGTATTTTCACAAACCGTGAAGCGGTCATTCTCCATGAGGCTCAGATTGCCGACGCGCAGAAAGAGATTAAGGTGTTGAAGGATGCGACGCTGAACAACATGGTCAACAATGTCTTTCTCATCAACTTCAACACCGTGACCTCGGTCGCGATCACATCAGGGATTTACGACTCTGTGGCGCGAAAAATCTATGTATAAGGTCGCTTGCAGCCGCAAGGAAGCAAGCTGCATCATCGGGAGCTTGCTCGTGGAGCTGGCCCCGGTATGCGAGAAGTGCGGCGGGTTGCCGGATGGCGTGCTGAACCTGCAGACGGAGGCGGGGCTGTCCCTCACAGGGGACGCCGACGTCCTCATCACAGGGCACAGCATCATCAGCGGCAAGCCTGTCAGGATCAAACTCACGGACTACGGCTTCGAATATTATGGTGATCACGCCGAGCTTGCCCGCGTTCGGGAAAAGAGGTGTGTGTATCATGGCAGAGCCGTCAGTCCTACAAAAGAAAACTGAGATATTTCTCGAAAGGGATATATACCCCTTGCTGAAAAACTTCCCCGCCTCCGAGAAGTTCTCCTTGTGCCAAGAGATCAAGCAATCCTGCTACAAGCTCATCCGAGCGGCTGTTATGGCCAACAACCTCACGAACGTCAACAGACGGCTCATGTGGCTGGATGAGGCGGACGCAGAGAAGACACTGCTGCTCGTGCTTTTAGGTGTCGCCAAGAACCAGAAGTACATCACGCAGAAGAAACTCTTGGAACTGCAAGGAAAGCTCGAGGAGATCGGGCGCATCATTGGAGGACTGCAAAAGTTCTTCATCAACAACCGAAAATAGACCATCAGAAAAAGTACAGCACCTACTCAGGGTTATCTCTGTCTGGCGTCGAACCGTGCGGTTCGCGGGTACAATTCGGCCCGCAACTGGAACAACAACAATGCTACGAACTCCAACCCGAACGTCGGTTTCCGCCCCGCCTTGTAGGTTATTACGTCATCTGCGGCCACGGCTTCAGGTGCGTGTCCTTGTTATACTTCAAGGGAGAGGTAATCCTTCGCCATGTTGAGAAACGGCGTAAAAACAGTGACTGAGCTTCGCCCGCCCTCTCGTATTGGGAGGCGGAGGGAGGTCTACAATGTGGGTAGCAACCCGCGTCATGGGTGCCAAGCCGTTCTAAAAGGAAAGGATGCCACGAATGACGAAATTCCCCATTATGCTCTACAACACGAAGAGCACCAAGAAAGCCCTCGTGCCGCCAATCCCGCCACCCTCCAGTTATGAGGACGCCGTGGGCTGGTCAGCGATCGAGGCGGGCTACAAGACCGCCTTGCGAGGCAGCCGCAAGTTCACACGGGAGGCCGTGCTCTACGACCTCTATTCCGAGGTGAACAACGTGCGCCTGTGGCGCGATCTCAAGAAAATTGAGAAAACGAGACAGGCGGGCGTTAGTGAGTACACGCCGGGAAAGTATCGGCACAGGATCATCGTGGAGCCGAAGGAGCGCAGTCTTCGCATCCCGCCGCTGCGGGACAAGGTCGTGCAGCTCGTCATCCATCAGGAGCTGCAGACGCTCTTCCGCCCGGTATTCGTCAACCGTTCATTTGCGTGTATGTACGGAAAAGGCCCCATCCGAGCTGCCTTCAACGTACAGCATGACATGAGGGTCGCCCGCATGAAGTGGGGCGACGAGGCGACGGTCATCAAGATCGACGTCCGCAAGTTTTTCTACAGCATCGACCGCAGCGTGCTCAAGCAGATCATCGCGAAGCGGTTCAAGAAGCTCAAGAAGAAGTACCCCGAGAAATACGAGGACTTCCTCCGTTTTTACAGGCTTCTTTGCAAAGTGATCGACAGCTCGCCGGAGGGTGAGAGAGGGATTCCGCTGGGAAATGTGAGTTCTCAGGACTTTGCCAACATCTACCTCAACGAGCTCGATCAATTCTGCATCCGCTTCCTCGGTGCGACGCTCTACACGCGCTACATGGACGATGTCGTCGTCATAGCGCCAAACAAGGAAATCGCCCGGGAGTGGTTAGCAAAGATCAAGGTGTTCCTCCAAGAGAGACTGCACCTTGAGACCAACCAGAAGACCAAGATTTTCTATGTGCGGCAGGGTGTGAACGCCTACGGCTTCAAAATCAAAGCGACGCATCTGCTTCTCCGTACCGAGTCGAAACGGCGGGAGAAGCGGCGCATCAAGCGGATGATGGAGAAGCTGCAGGAGGGCACGATCACGAAGGCGGCGATCGTCCAATCGGTCAATTCGTGGCTCGGCTTCGCCCGATGGGCTTGCGCCTACAATCTGGCGAAGAAGATATTCGCTCCCTACCGCTTTATCAAAACGGAAGGAGAGATCCCTTATGGCGCAATATCTCGGAACCGTCAAGCTCGGCGGATTCTACAACAACGGCGCAATTCTCAAGCGGCCCACAAAGCCGTGGCGGCCTGACGACTCCGCAGGCGGGAACAGCGGCTACGGAGACATCCCACAGATGTCCGGCAGCATGGCGAACTACACCTTCGGAGACACTCCCAGCGCGGACGCGAACAAGCTCCAATGGGTCAAGATCAAGGACGGGGACAAAACCCTCCTCATTTGCGACCGCGTCATTCTGGTCAGCGTCTCGTGGGATGACTTGAACGGGCAGGGCTATGTCACCGGAAAGACCATCACCATCGACGGGGCAAAGTACAAGTGCCGTCTCCTCACCGGAGGCAGCAACCGGCGGAATAACGACTGGTATGCCGGAGGAACACCTACCAATAACGAGTGGGACAGGTTCATCACCCGCGAGGAAGTCATCACCGGACTCCCTGCCCCGGTTTCCTCTGACCTGGACACCAACCTCAACACGACCGATCACAACAGTCCCCATAATCAGCTTTGGCATTGGGCGGGCGTGTATTCCTGGTGTCAAGAGACCTGGGCGGAGAACGCGTCGTACCGTGCGGTTCGCGGGTACAATTCGGCCCGCCGCTGGGACAACCTCAGTGCTACGTACTCCAACCCGTACGTCGGTTTCCGCCCCGTCCTTGAAATCCTGAACACTGACCCTCTGATCTCTGACAGTGACAGAGACCTCGGAGATAAGAACAGCAATTTTACGATCACCTACACGGTCGATGACGCCGACTCCGGCGACGTCTTGACGGCGACGGAGTCGTTTGCCCCGACGCGAAATTTGGTAAACACCATCTCTGTCGATGTCGACTCCCTGAGTCTCGGTAAACACACCGTCAAGGTCGTCGTCAGCGATGGACAGGGCGGCACAGCGACCCGGACGTGGACGTTCACCCGCACAAACTCCGCACCGACCATTTCCGGCAGCGACGGCAACCTCGGAGATAAGAACCTCGGCTTCACCTATGCCTACACCATTGACGATGCGGACGGCGACACACTGACCGTCGTGGAGGAACTCAACGACGAGACGATTCGCACGATCAACAATGCGCCCAAGGGCGAGGAGCTGACCGTGACGATCACCTCCGAGAAGCTCTATGCGCTGGGGCTTAATTCGGTCAACACCCTCAAGATCACCGTCACGGACGGCAAGGGCGGTACGGCCTACCGTCGCGTCACCTTCAAACGCACAAACTCCGCACCGACGATCTCCGGGCAGGACAAGGCCCTCGGTCTGAAGAACGGGAGTTTCGCAGAGAATTACACCGTGAGCGACGTTGAGGGCGACAATGTGGTCGTCACCGAGTTCGTGGATGACGTGCAGATCCGCAGCTATCAAGCAACGCTGGGACAGCAGGAAACGATCGAGCTGACCCGAGAGAAGTGGCTCTCGCTTACCAATGGACAACACCAGCTCCGCATCGAGGCGGTCGACGGCAACTTCGCCACCAGCGTCCGTGTATTCTCCTTCAGCAAGAAAGAGACAGTCATTAAGTTCGAGCTGGTCGCGCCGGAGGAGACCGATGCAGCGGCGACTAAGGTGCTCGTGACGCCGACGTGGAAGATCGAGGGCGCGGTCGCCAAGGTGGAGGCGTGCAACAACGGTTTTGACGCCGTTCCCACATGGGAGGACATCACGGCGATGGTGCAGATCAACCGTGTCTACAACTTCACCAACAAGACCAAGACCGCGAGCAAGTGGGGCGTGAATATCCGTTTCACTATCACAAAGAATGAGGGCTTCGAGGGTGAAGTCTCCATCTCGGGTTTCGGAGGTGCGTATGAATAAAGCTATGAAGTATTTGACTCCGAAAAAACCTATCTCCAAGATCGCCCGTGACCGGGCAGAGGAGATGGAAGAACGGAATGTCGACCTCTACGAGGCGATCGCTGGACTCTTTGAAGAGCTGGCTGCGCTGGAACAGTCCAACGCGGAGCTGAAAGCCCGTGTTGAAATGCTTGAAAAAGGAGGTAAGCAGAAATGAAGGTTAAGACCTATATGATCGCCGTCTATGCCGTTCTCGTCAAGAACGGCAAGCGCGAGATCGAGG
>ENA-OWPM01000461-OWPM01000461.1-human-gut-metagenome-genome-assembly--contig:-NODE-461-length-48574-cov-6.239391_pt1 | contig 48574 bp, 34 predicted proteins | sample MGYA00248267_ERZ651852 | MGnify/ENA primary metagenome ERZ651852 (study PRJEB26924, sample SAMEA4378228) | human gut metagenome | biome: human gut; feature: human-associated habitat; material: faeces...
ACTTCTTTAATATATTCTACATTTGCTGTGTCTAAGAAAAATTTCATTTTAGATATCTCTCCCTTTTATTTAATATTTTTACTCTTTACTTATAGTTTATCTATGTTTTTATATTAATAAAATAATTTATTGTTAAGTAAGGATTGCCTTAAGCTCGGAGTTCCAATTCTGAAGATTAAAGCTTTACCTACTAACTTTTATTTATTGACCATAGTATGCATTTACACCATGTTTTCTTAAATAATGCTTGTCCAATAAAGTTTGATTAACTTTATCAACTCTAGTATTTAATGTCATAGTATTGTATGCCATTTGTGCAACCTTATCTAATACTACCGCATTATATACAGCATTATCAGGATCTTTTCCCCACGCAAATGGGCCATGATTCTTTACAACAATCGCTGGTACTTCTAGTGGATCTCTATCACCTATTGTTTCAACTATTACATTTCCTGTTTCCTTTTCATACTCACCATTTATCTCATCATCAGTTAAATCTCTTGTGCATGGTATATCTCCATAAAAGTAATCAGCATGTGTTGTTCCAAAAGCAGGTATTGACAATCCTGCTTGTGCAAAACTTGTTGCCCATTCAGAGTGTGTATGAACTACTCCCCCAATGTTTGGATAAGTATTATACATAACTAGGTGAGTAGGAGTATCTGTTGATGGTTTATATTTTCCTTCAACTATATTTCCATTCAAATCAAGTACTACCATGTCCTCAGCCTTCATAGTATCATAATCAACACCACTTGGCTTAATAACAACTAGTCCCATTTCTCTATCTATTCCACTTACGTTACCCCATGTATAAATTACAAGTCCTTTCCTTTGAAGTTCCATATTTGCTTCATATACCTTTTGCTTTAATTCTTCTAACATTTCTCTCCTCCTAAATTAATATTATTTATTTGCTGTATTAAATAGTTTTTATCGTGAGTCAATGTACGTACAAGTTTATATGAAATAAATTGATATATATTAAAATTTTTGTAATGCATAACTAGGATTTGTTATGCATCAAAAATTTTAATTAAATTCTTCTACATGATTCTCTTACTATTAATTCTGCATCATATACATATTGTGGTTTATCAATTCTACCTTCTATCATATCAATAATGCACTTTGCTGCCATTATTCCCATTTCTCTTTTAGGATGTTTTATTGTTGTAATTTTAATATCTGATGATACTGCTAAACTTGAATCATCGAAACTTACAATTGATAAATCTTTCGGTATTTCTAGTCCTTCTTTTCTGCAATTATCTATTACCCTCAGTGCAACTTTATCATTATAGCAAACTATTGCTGTAGGCGGGTTTTCTTGACTTAACATTTTTTTTACAAACTGATCAATATACATATCCTGATTATCGGTTATATATTCTCCTACAATTGATTTGTTAAAACACAAATTGTATTCCTGGAGTGCTTTAATATATCCTTTTCTCCTTCTTTCCCCCTGCATATCATCGGCTTTAAAAACTGCCGCTATATTTCTATGTCCAAGTCCTAATAAATAATTAGTTAGCTTATATCCACCTTGTTCATCATCAACAATTATATATGCTGAATTTTCTTCATCACAATTTGCATTTATAGCTATATATTGTATTCCTTTTTTCTCCAACTTAACAATGCTTTCATGATGAAGATTATTTATAGAACTTTGTGCTGGTTCAACAATTAATCCTGATATGTCCTGATTTATTATGTTCTCAAAACAAAGCTTTTCAGCTTCAATATCATTATTACTACTAAATAATAATAAGTTATAGCCTTTTTTTCTTAGTTCTTCTTCTATTCCTGAAATTATTCTTGGAAATATATAGTCTGAAATATAAGTTGTAAGTACTGCTACATTTTTTTTCTGCTCATTATTTTTTCTATTAGCAAAAAAACTTCCCTTTCCTCTCTCCTTATATATCCATCCTTCTTGAGCTAAGTAATTAAGTGCTTGCCTTACAGTATGTCTGCTAACATTAAAAATGCTTGCTATTTCATTTTCTGACGGTAATTGTTCCCCTGCTGAAACCTTATTTTCTTCTACAAGGTTCATGTAATACCTTTCGATAACTTCATGCTTTGTTTCAGCTTCTTTCATCTTTCTCAACTACTTCCATGAAATATATTATGCTATTATACAGCTTAATTCATATAATTATGTGCTAAGCTGTACGCACTAGCTGATTTGATTATATAACGTATAGATAACATTTTCAATACTTTTTCTTAAATTTATGGTTCTTTAAAGTATATAAATTAATCTTTAAAAATTAAAACATATTACTAAACTGGCTTATTTACTTTAGTCCACAATATTTGATGAAAAAATTATCCAAATAATTTCTTTTTGTACTTGTACGCACAATATTTTTATATTATAATATGCTTGTACTTACAAAAACGTCTTATTTAAAGAATATCTTGTAAAGGTATTACTAATTAGATATTACTTATTTAAAACTAAATTTAGGAGGAATGTTACATGTTAAAAGTTAAAAATTATGAATTTTGGTTCGTAACTGGAAGCCAACCTTTATATGGACCAGAAGTAATTGATCAAGTAAAAGAAAACTCAAAAAAAGTAGTTGAAGGCTTAAATGAATCAGGACTACCTTATAAAATAGTATTTAAAACAGTTACTACTGACTCTGAATCAGTAAGAAAAGTTTGTAATGAAGCTAATGTAGATGAAAATTGTGCTGGTATAATAACTTGGATGCATACTTTCTCACCTGCTAAGAATTGGATTCACGGTTTATCACAATTAAGAAAACCAATGCTTCACCTTCATACTCAATTTAATAGAGAGATTCCTTGGGATACTATTGATATGGACTTTATGAATTTAAATCAAGCAGCTCATGGTGATAGAGAATTTGGACATATATGCGCAAGATTACACATGCCAAGAAAGATAGTCGTTGGTTATTGGAAAGATGCTGATGTCTGTGAAAAAATAGCTAAATGGATGGCTCCAGCTATAGCTTTTGTTGAAGGAACTAATATCAGAGTAGCTCGTTTCGGAGATAACATGAGAAATGTTGCTGTTACTGATGGTGATAAGATTGAAGCTCAAATTAAATTTGGTTGGACTGTTGACTACTATCCAGTTGGAGATTTAGTTGAATATATAAATAAAGTCACAGACACTCAAATCAATGAACTTATGGAAGAATATAAGAAGTTATATAATATAGATCCTGCTGCTGACATTGAATCTATTCGTGAACAAGCAAAAATTGAAATCGGGATGAGAACTTTCTTAGATGAAAGAAATTATAATTGCTTTGTAACAAACTTCCAAGCTCTTAATGGAATGAAACAACTTCCTGGCCTTGCAGCACAACATTTAATGTCTGAAGGATATGGATTTGGAGCTGAAGGAGATTGGAAGACTGCTGCTCTTGTTAGAGCTATGAAGATTATGGCTGATGGAAAAGGTACAGGCTTAATGGAAGACTATACTTATAACTTAGCAAAAGATGGCGAAACAATACTTGGAGCTCACATGCTTGAAGTGTGTCCTACATTATCAGATGAAAATTGCAAACCAACTATAGAAGTTCATCCTCTAGGAATTGGAGATAAAGAGCCACCTGCTCGTCTAGTATTTAAAGGTGCAAAAGGACATGCTGTTGCTGCTTCATTAATTGATATGGGTAACAGATTTAGATTAATCGTAAATAGTGTTGATGCTATAGATGTACCTCATGATATGCCTAATTTACCAGTTGCAAGTGTTCTTTGGAAACCACAACCTTCATTAAAAGTTGGTGCTGAAGCTTGGATTTTAGCTGGTGGAGCTCATCACACAAGTTTCTCATTTGTTGTTGATGAACAACAATTAATAGACTGGGCTGAAATGACTGGAATTGAATGTGTAATTATTGATAATGATACTAAAATTCCTGAATTCAAAAATACATTAAGATTAGGTGAACTTACTTGGAAATAATCTAATTTATTGTTTACTCTCATAACCTTTACTATAAACTTTAAATAGATGTGTAATTTATAGAATCCCCCCATTATTGTTTAGAAAATAGATCTTTGCACATCTATTTATTGAAATTTTATTTACAATCATAATCCTTATTGATATAAAAAATGAAAGCAATCTAGTAAAAAAATAATTTACTAGATTGTTTTCTTCTTGTATAAGAACATATATTCGTATATAATAATATTATTATATACGAATATATGTTCTTATTTGAATTATAAGGAAGTGCTTATATATGGACTTAATAGAAAAATTAAAAATCTTATCAAATGCAGCTAAATATGATGTTTCATGTTCTTCCTCTGGATCAAAGAGAAAAAATACTCCCTCTGGCCTTGGAAATGCTACTGAATGCGGAATATGTCATAGCTTTACTCCTGATGGAAGATGTATTTCTTTATTAAAGATCCTCTTTTCTAATGATTGCGTATTTGATTGCAAATACTGCATTAATGGAGCATCAAAGGATTTTCAAAGAGTTAGTTTCACTCCAGATGAAGTATGTAAACTTACTATCAATTTTTACAAACGTAATTATATTGAAGGTTTATTTTTAAGTTCTGCTATTATAAAAAATCCAAACTATACTATGGAACTTCTCCTTAAAACAGTTAAAAAATTGCGTACACAGGAGAATTTCAATGGATATATTCATTTAAAAGCTATTCCTGGTGCTGATCAAAAGCTTATTGAAAAAGCCGGAACATATGTCGATAGAATGAGTGTTAACATTGAACTGCCCTCAAGCGATAGCTTAAAACTATTAGCTCCTCAAAAAAGTAAAGAAAAAATACTGACCCCAATGAATACTATAAAAAATAACATAATTCAATATAAAGAGATGAAAAAAAACATAAGATCTACGCCTTTGTTTGTTCCTGGTGGTCAAAGCACACAGCTTATTGTAGGAGCCACACCTGAAAGTGATTCAAAAATCATCAAGTTATCAGAATCACTCTATAATAAATATGACTTGAAAAGAGTTTATTACTCTGCTTATGTTCCTATAATTAAAGATAATAAATTTTTACCAAACATATCTCATCCTCCAATGGTAAGAGAACATAGACTTTATCAGGCTGATTGGCTACTTAGATTTTATGGATTTAAAGCAGATGAGCTATTAAAAGAAAATGAAAATTTTGATTTAAATTTTGATCCTAAAACTGGATGGGCTTTATCTAACTTAAACGAATTCCCTGTTGAAATAAATAAAGCACCATATGAAACACTTCTTAGAATTCCAGGTATAGGTGTTACATCCGCTTTAAAAATATTAAAAATAAGGAGAGTTCATAAATTAGACTTTGATGATCTGAAAAAACTAAGAATAGTTTTAAAAAGAGCTAGATATTTTATTACTTGTAACGGTAAATATTATGGTGATATCCTATTTAATGATGATTCAATAAAATTTAATATACTAAAGCAAGAATATTCATCAAAAAAGCTAGTACATGATAACCAAATATCTTTTTTTGATTCTTATGACACTGATTTATCCAATTCTCACAATATTTTATTACCTAAAGCAAAACTTCCTAGTATTAGTGATAAAATTTCTTCACTATATGGTCAATTTTAATTTAAAGAAAGGAGAATTTAATTTTGATTACACTTTTATATGATGGAACATTTGAAGGATTACTCACTTGTATCTATGATGGATTTTATTATAAAACAACTATCTCAGGCATCTATAATAAGAAGCTTAATGATATCCCTCTACTTCTAGAGAATATTATTGATGTTAATACTGATTTGATTAAATTTTCTAAAGTAAAATCATCAATTATAAATAAAATAAATAAATTATGCTTAAAGAAAATCTATATCGCATACTTAAGTAACTATACTAATAAAGAAATATTAATATTTAATTATTTGAAAACAGCTTTTAAAATTGGATCTAACATACATTCATTTTTACATATTGATGAGGTAAGGTTAATAGATCAAATAAACAAACGTGTTAATGATGAAATTCATAGGTTTAGAGGGTTCATAAGATTTAACTATATAGATAATATTTTTCTCTATGCTTCAATTGAGCCAGATAATGATATATTAGAATTTTTAGGTGATTATTTTAAAAATCGCTTTTCAAATGAATATTGGATAATTAATGATATTAGTAGAAAAAAAGCTATTATGTACAATAAAACTCAATACGAAATAATTGATTTTACCTTAGAAGATTCAAATAAGCTCTCCTCATACAAAGATGAATATCAAAAATTATGGAAGACTTATTTTAAGTCTACTACAATTGAAGAAAGAAAAAACTTAAGATTACAAACTAGAATGATGCCTAAGCGATATTGGAAACATATATTTGAAACTAAATAATGACCCGTAAAAAATTTTGTGTAAACTGAATAAAAGCAAATCCTCCTTGCAATAATTGGAATAATAAATTATTATGCAAAAAATGCATAACAAAAGTAATTTAATAAAAGACATTAAAGAATAAAAAGTAGAAAATATCCTTAGAATCTGTAATTCCTAGAATATTTTCTCCAATAACCATTTGTAAAAATTAGTATTCAACAACCTATCATATGAAATACTATTAATTCTACTTTCCATATGATTGTCCAAATATTTTATCCACATCTCATTTTAATATAAGTATTCATCTATAACTTCATAAATAATATTAGATAATATTTAATATTCCATTTATCTTCTTAATACTATCTGAACTCTATAAAATAATTTATACAATAAATTTAATATTCCCATATTTAATAACCAATTAAAATACTTACAATTTATTTTGTTATTGATTTAAATAATCCTGTTTGTTCCCTAATACCCTTCTCAGCCGCAAATCTTTCAATACTTGATGCACCAAAGAATCCATCTATTCCTTGTGTTTTTTCAATTATGTATGCAGCATCTTCTGGTTCTGCAATAGGACCACCATGGCAGATTACCATTATATCCGGATTAACTTCTCTACCTGCTTTAATAATATCTTCGATTTTTTTCACACAATCATCTAATGTAAGAGCTGTTTTTGCTCCAATTGTGCCTTTAGTAGTTAAACCCATATGTGCTACTAAAATATCTGCACCAGCTTCTGCCATTGCTTTTGCTTGTTCTGGATCAAATACGTATGGAGTTGTAAGCATGTCTAATTCATGTGCTTTTCTAATCATTTCTACTTCTAAACTATATCCCATTCCTGTTTCTTCAAGATTTTGTCTGAATGTACCATCAATTAAACCTACTGTTGGAAAATTTTGAACTCCACTAAACCCCTGGTCTTTAAGTTGTTTTAAATATATTTCCATTATTCTAAATGGGTCTGTTCCACATACACCTGCTAATACTGGTGTGTGTTTTACAACAGGCAATACTTCTGAACCCATTTCAACTACAATTTTATTTGCATCTCCATAAGATAATAATCCTGCAAGCGAGCCACGACCAGCCATTCTATATCTTCCAGAATTATAAATAATAAGCATATCAGCTCCACCAGCTTCACTGCTTTTAGCAGTAATACCTGTACCTGCTCCTACTCCTACTAGTATCTTTCCATTCTCAACTTCTCCTTTGAATTTTGCCATAATCTCTTTTCTTGTCATTGTATTCATTTCTAATTCCTCCTAAATATTTGTATATTAATTCACTAAACTAATATATCCATACAAAACCTTTATAATATTTACAAATGCAATCCAAAGCATACAAATAATTCTATTATTCAAATCATATGCAGCTGCCACTATTTTATATATTCTATTTATTCATCAAATCTATTAACTTTTGTGCTGCTGCTTCTGCAAATTCTACATCATTAATAGCACAATTCATTTCTATTACCTCTACGCTGTTTTTGTTTACACCATTTCTTAAAGTATCAAATAACATCTTATCTTCTTCTACACCATAAAACGGCTGTCCTTCTACATCAATTCCTGATATGCCTTTCAAAGGTAACATTAAAGTAGTTTTATCTTTTGCCATGTTTAATTTTTCAACAAGCTTTTTACCAATCGCTTCATTTTCTTCTACATTTGTTCTCATTAATGTTACTGTAGGATTGTGTTTATATAAGTTACGTCTCTCAAATTTCTTTGGTATTGTATCATATGTTCCAAAGTTACACATATCAAGTGCTCCTACTGATACAACTTGTGGAATATGATTTTTACCTGCTGCCTCTAAACGATATGGCCCTGCATTCAAAACTCCGCCAATAATTTCATCTGCCCATTCTGTTGTTGTAAGATCTAATACCCCTTCAATAAATCCACCTGCAATAAGTGCTTCCATAGACTGTCCACCTATACCTGTTGCATGGAATATAAGCACTTCATAGCCTCTCTTCTCAAGATATTTGGTAGCTGCTGTTACACATGGAGTGGTTACCCCAAACATAGTTGCAGCAATCAGTGGTTTTTTATCAACTACCTTTTTATTTTCAAATTTAACCATGCCTGCAATTGCAAATACTGCATTTGTGAAAATCTTTGTTGAAATTGAATTAATTCCTGCAACATCTACTATAGATGGCATCATAATAATATCACTTGCGCCTACATATGGAGCTGTATTTCCTGATGCTACTGTTGATACCATTACTTTTGGTACTCCAATTGGAAGAGCTCTCATAGCTGGTGTTACTAATGAAGTTCCACCAGTACCACCAAAAGAAATAATTCCATGAAATTTACCTTGTTTATATAATTTAAGAACTAATTTTTCCATACCTTTTGATAATACTTCTGTTGCTAATGCTCTGTCTTTTTTATCAACTAGAGTCTTAATATCCATACCAGCTGCTTCTGCTACTTGAGCATTTGATATATCTGGTTTAAATGTTGGTTCAAACACACCTGTGTGAATTGTAAAAGTACCTAATCCCAAACTTTCAATTAATTCCTTTACATATAAATATTCAGCACCTTTTGTATCAAATGTTCCTGCAATTGCTATTGTTTTCATTTTCTCAATCTCCTATTAAACTTTATTTTTTATAATTTAATCTTCTATGCAAATTTTTTGAAGAAAGTTTTCCTAAAAAAACAGTATGATTAACTATAAATTAATCATACTGTTTTCAAATATTAACGTAAACGCTTTTATGTATCATGTTTTTGTATTTATGTTATATTTTAGATTTGTATTGTTTTTAAGTATATCTCTTGTAGGTTTTAAATATTTCACCAATATGATTAAACAAAAATAAGTACCTTTCGGCACTCAAAATTGATCTTTAGAGTTAAAAATTATTTTATAATTGATTTGAAAGCTTCTGTTACTTATATTTTTTAATAATTTTATCCCAAAATAATATTATTAACTAAATTGATCATATTTGTTTTTAATCATTAATATACATACTTTCGCATCTTATTTTTTGTGTTTATGTTGTATTTCTAGATTTATATTGTTTCGGAGAGCAGCCTTTATACTTTTTAAACATTTTACTAAACTGTGCATAATCTCCATAACCAACTAATATTGCCAACTGTGATAATTGAATATTTTTTTTATTCAAAATCTCTGTTGCTTTATTTATACGAAATTTGACTAAATACTCCGGGAAATTACATCCTACTTCCTTTTTAAACAAACTACTTAGATAGCTCCTAGATATATGAGCTGCATTAGCTAGATCTAAAAATGAAATATCATTCATGTAATTTTTAGCAACGTGTTCTTTTACAAATTCAACATAATTATAGTTCTTTGTAATTCCATCTAACATTTTAACCATAAAATCATCTTCCTCAAGTTTAGACGATGCTTTAAAGGCTTTTGTTATATTTGTAATTGTTTTTTCTGATGGAATCCTTTCAAATGCAGATCCACCTATATATCCCATTAAATCTTCATTATTGCCATACATATATTGAACATCAATTGGTGTTTTCACTGGTCCACCATAAATCAATTTAATTACATCTGGCTTCAACTCGTTACATTTATTAAATATTCTTTCTATTTTAACTTTAGCAGCTTCAAGCGAAAATACTTTTTTTGCCCCTAATACTCCTCCTCCTGTTAACCCTAAATGTACACAAATAACATCAGTTCCAGCATCAATCATTTGAGCTGCCTGGATTTCATCAAATACAAAAGCAACTGTAAACATACCTTTTTCATGAGCTATTTTTATAGCTTCTACTTCAATTGAATAACTATCTCCATCTTCTTCAAGAGATTCACTAAATTGACCATCTATTAATCCAACTGTAGGATAGTTATTAATACCATCAATCCCCATATTTTTTATTTCATCTATATAACTCTCTAAATCCTTTGTAGGATCAGTTGCATTGAGCCCAAAAATAATGGGTATATCTTTTACTAGTGGCAATATTTCCCTCGAAACAAATTTCATTACCATATCATTACTATTACAAAATGGCAAGAAACCTGCTAGTGAGCTTCTACCCATTTGACGAAATCTCCCCGAATTTAAAATTAAAAGGAAATCCGCTCCACCATTTTGTGAATACTTTGCAGTTACTCCTGAACTTGTTGCTACACCAATAATATGAGATCCATTTTTTACTTGTGATTTAAGATTTTCTAATATTTTTTCTCTTTTCACTTTTGGTAATCACCTCTATTTTTGTATTAACTCATTTACCAGTTCTTTTTCTCTAAGTATTAAGTAATAATAAAAATCAAAAATTTATACTTTCTTTGCAATTACATTCAAATTTTCAGCCAAAGCAGTGATTTCTCCTATACCGGCTATAATTTCTTCTGTAGCTGCTGCCTGTTCCTCGCTTGAAAATATGGATTGTTTGCTTTTTTCACCAGCTTCCTCTACTCTAGTTTTAATATCCTCAGTTAATTTTTTAATTTGAGGAACCGTATTTTTTGATTGGTCGGATAGTTTTCGTATTTCATTGGCAACAACACTGAAACCTTTTCCAGCAACTCCAGCTCTAGCTGCCTCAATAGCTGCATTTAATCCAAGCATATTTGTTTCTTCTGCAATTTTCTTAATAAATACTGAAACATTATTAATTTCATCTGAAAGACTTATTATTCCTTTTATAACTGAATCAAGTTCTAATTCATTTGTGTGAATATTAGTTGATGAATCAGCCAATTGTTTAATTGCTTGAGATATTTCAGTAAGACCACAATTTAAATCATCAGACATTCCACGCAAATATCCTGCTGTTTTCTTTGGTATAACAAATCCAAATGTTCCTACTACTTCATTAGAATCATCTTCATCAAATAATGGATAATTTACAGTCAGCGCAGGCACACCATATCTACTAGCATCTACTTCTTTAAATACTATCTGTTTTGTTTTTATAGTTGTATAAGCAATATTCCCTTCTGCTAATTCATATCCAGCATGTCTATCTGGTAAATCAAATTCCTTTGATGATTGATGCTGAATGTTTTTTTTCAAATCTGATATGTACAAAAATACACCTTCTGGAAACATTCTAGAAAGCATCGGTGCAAAATTTCTAAATGAAGCCATAATTGGATGTACTCTTTTAAATCCTATAAAAAAAGCTCCATTAACATTATCATCTTCACCAGTAATAGGTATTGAAATTATAGTTAATGGAATGCCACTTACTGAATCCGTGATTTTTTTAGTCAATACTTTTTTCTCACGAATAGACATAAGCTGTATACTATTGTAATCAAGTTTTTCCCCAATTGAAAATATATCCATATCGAATGAATTAGATGATTTCTTCCAAGTTATCGTATCACCTTCTATAATTCCAAAGGTAACACCACTTGGTATAAATTCAACAAATATTTCAAAAATAATCTTTATTCCCCTCAGTTCCTTTATATTAATCAAATCTTCAGATCCTTTCTATATTAAATCTATATTTTTTCTCAAGCGTTGTTGTATAGTATTACAAACTATTCTAATAATTTAAACATTATAAATTGTATAGTTTTTCAATCAATAATAAATGAAGAAACTATACAAAAATCACTCTATACTCTTAGGCCTGCACTATTTTTATACAGCTTGCCTCATCTCATCAAAATTATTCCATCAACACTACTATGTGACAATTTTAATTAATGCGTTATTAACTATCGATTGTAAATATACCTAAATACTTACTCTTTAAATAAAATATGAATTAAATATACAGTTTTTATCCATTAGGGTAAACATTTTTATGTAACATATTTTTGTGTTTATGTTATATTTTTAAATTAATATTGATTTGTAACTACTCAACTATAGTCATTTAATTTTTAATAAGTATAATTTTAGGTATAACAAATATGGGTATCAACAATATGTAGTACCCATTAAAATATTGGCAACTTTGTGCACTCTTATATTGGCCTTAATACTTGGGTTATAGAAAATTGCTTACATTGGCACTTAGATTTTACTTTTAAAGATGATAAAAAACCAACCCTGAATAAAAATGTTTCTAGGAATTTGCAAATAATAAAGAAAATATTATTTATATTTGTATTTTATGGTTATTCAATTACTTGTAAATTGGTGTTATTACTAATCATTTATAAAAAATAGCCTTCAAATACACTACCATTTACAACTGGCACAATGTTTATAAATAATGCTTGATAGCCCGGTATAGTTTTTATTGCTTTTTTTATCATTACCATTCCTTGTCTATCATCCTTTATAATTGATTCAAAAAACATTCTCATGCCTTCTATTTTTTGCAATTTAAAAACATAATTATTTTCTATTTTTACATTTTCAACAACTTCAACAATATCAGCTTGTCTCCATACACAATTTACTAAAATCAAAATACCACCTCTTTATATTACTTATATAACTATATTAATTATAACCTATAAAAATATATTATAAATATATTTTTGAATTTTTAGAAATATATTCTATAAACTTATATATAAAAAATCGTCAAGGTACTATGTTCTTATCCATTTGTTAAATATGAATCTAATATAATATAATATAATATATTAACTTTAATTAAAAAAGCTCTTACTTTTACGAAGAGCTTTTTATAATTTCTATTTTTCATTATTTATCATTGTTTCCATTTCATTATTAAGAACTCTATAAATAGCTTTTGCAACACCTAAATCACTATTTGCCTCAGTTACATATTTAGCTATTTCTTTAACTTCTGGTATTGCATTCTTCATTGCAACACTTTCTTCAAATATTTCAAACATTGAATAATCGTTAAAACTATCTCCAAGAATCATAACATCATTTTTATTTATTCCTAATTTTCCTGCTACTTTTTCTAAGATTATTCCTTTTTGTGCATTCTTATCTGTTATTTCTATGTTATCTCTAAATGAAGATGATACTGCTAATCCTTCAAGTCTTCCCATCTTTTTCTTAACTGTATCTATTAAATTGATGTCTTTATGAAATGCTACAAATTTTCTTACTTCAACATCTTGCTTGAAAAATTCCTCTATATCTTTTACATATTGCAAACTTACAAAAAAAGGTTCCTTTTTTGCTTGTTCCCGTGCTTCTTCCATTGACATCTCTGGATTAAAAGATAATGTTCTATACGTCACTTCTTGAAGTGCATCCTCTTCAGATGATGTTGTATAAACTCCTTTATCAGTAAAAATACGAGCTGTAAGATTATTTTCTTTTAATATATACATTATATCTTTTGCTGTTACATCATTTATATTTATTACTTCTAATATATTGCCATCTTCATCTCTATATTCTGCTCCATTAGAAAGAACACATTGGCATTTTATATTATGCTTATCTAATACACATTTAACACTCTCATATTCTCTACCTGTAGATATTGCAAAAATTATTCCCGCTTCTTCAGCCTTTCTAATTGCTTCAACTGTCTCTATATCTATATCATGTTCATCATTTAATAGTGTTCCATCCATATCAGATGCTATAAGTTTTATCATTAGAATCACTCCAATCTATATATTTATATCTCCTATAATATTATCATATATTATTAGCTAAATTATAAAAGAATAAATATTTTTTTATAATTTATAAAATTATCATTAATTCTACTTGAATTTAAAAGAAAAAAATACTTGTAATAACAAATAGTTACTACAAGCATTTTTATTAATATTTTATTTTAGATTATCAACTATCTCCTTTGGAATAACAAACTCAACAGGTCCCATATATCCTGGTGCTACTTCATATTCATCAAAGCAGATAACAAGATCATTATTAGAGTTTATATAGAAATCTTGATTCTCTGCTATCTTTTTAAAATCATCTTCTGCGAAATATTTTTCACTATCTATAAAATAGCTCTTTCCTTCATCTTCTTTCATTTGTTTTCTCATTTGTTCTTTTATATTATCACTAATTACATCTACATATGATTTATCTTTAAATATTAATGGTAATGTTAAAACAACTTGTTTTTCCTTATCTATTACATAATGTTTTCTTGTTTCATATCCTGATGCTTGTATTTCTGATTTACTTACTTCAATAGATAAAATACTATCTGTTTCACTTTTTATTTTATAATCCATTCCTACATACTTTTTTCCTTCTCCTATATCTGGTATTTCTTTAATTAAATTTTCGTAAGCTTCTTTTCCTTGCTTCATAAATTCTTCATTTAAATTATCTTGTAATTCTTTATTCTTTAATCCATCTATCTTTGAAACATTAATATCTGCTTCTACATTTTTATCATTAACCTTATAATTTTTTACTACAACAAGGTTAACTAAATTCCCCACTATTGGAACTTCCTTTACTGCATCAGCAAATGCTGGACTAACATTTAGCATTCCTATAACTACAGCAACGCTTGCTGCAACACCAATAAAACCTTTTTTCATATTAATCCCTCTTTTCTTTATTTTTTTACTTTCTTTTATAGCTTCATTAACTCTATCTTCTAATTTATCAGATATCTTTATATTCATATAATCTTCAATTAAATCGTCTATTTTTCTATTATTCATATAAATCATTACCTTTCATTTCAATCTTCAATTTTTTCAATGCTGTATATAAACGACTTTTTATTGTATTAACATTTTCATCTAGCATATTAGCAATCTCATCAATCTTAAAATCCTCAAAATATCTTAATATTATAATTGTTTTATATTTTGTAGGTATTTTATTAAGAGCATTATCTAAATCAATGTTTTTATACTCATCATAATCTGATTCTTCTAACATGTTATCCATTGGTATATACTTTTTATTTTTTCTAATAAAATCGATACTTGTCCTTATCAATATTTTATAAAACCAAGGTTTAATTTTTTCTAAATCTTTTAAAGAGTCTATAGAACTCAATGCTTTATAAATAGCTTCTTGAACAACATCTAATGCATCTTCTTCATTTTGAGTATAAGAATATGCTATTTTATAAAAAATATTTCTATTTTCCACAATATAATTTTCTATCCTTTTTTCTTTAAAGATCCCTATCATTGTTTCTTCCTTTCTATATGGCCGAAAAGTACTTTTCTTTATACTATATAGACGAGCTATGTGTACTAAAAAGTTTTAAGATTATTATATTAAAATTCATAAATATATCAACATAAAATATTCAAAACCATTCTATTGATTATTTATTATATTTTTTATGATATAATTGTTAATATGTCACTTAATATAGCAATATTTATAAAAATTAATCATAGAAGGAGATGTCGAAATTGTCAGTTGAAAGTGTACGTGAATATTTAAAGAAATTTAATAAGGCTAATGAAGTATTAGAATTTGATGTTTCTAGTGCGACCGTAGAGTTAGCTGCTGAGGCTTTATCTACAGAACCTGCTAGGATAGCTAAATCCTTATCATTCAAAGATGAAGATGGGTGCATATTAATTGTTACTGCCGGGGATGGCAAAGTAAATAATTCAAAATTCAAGAAAACTTTTGGATTCAAACCAAAAATGCTTTCCTTTGAAGAAGTTTCTACATATACAGGTCACCCTGTTGGTGGTGTATGCCCATTTGATAATCCATCTAATGTTAAAGTATATACTGATATTTCATTAAAACGATTTGAAGCAGTATATCCTGCATGCGGAAGTCCTAATTCAGCCATAAAACTTACTTGTAATGAGCTTTTTGAAATGTCAAATAGTATTGATTGGATTGATGTTTGTACAGGATGGGAATAATCAACAAAAATCTGATATATGACAAAAATTATTTTTTATCGTATATCAGATTTTATTTTAGTTAATATTATATAATTTTATTTTTAAGTAATTATATTTTTCTATTGAATAATCAAATGCCTTTCCATTACTTAAATATACCACATTCTCTAAATTTAAACTTGGATCATTTTCTTCTAAATTTAGAAATTCTGCATCTTCTTTACTTAACTTCTCAGTACTTATTACTCTATTAGCAAAACCAATATTGAGCTTTAAATCTTCTGTAATATATTTAAAAATGGATCCCAAACATATTTCATTATTCAAATAACATATAACATCTTTATTATAATATGATTCTTCAATTTCTATTGGCTCCCCATCTAAGTATCTAATACGTTTTACATAATAAATTTTAGTTTCTGGCGAACAATTTAATTTTTCAATTATTTTTTCAGTTGGATCAATTAAAGATAGTTCAATAACTTTTGTTGCTATTTTGTCTGCAGAAAAGTTTTTTGTTAGTCCTGTCATATTCATAACATTTACAAAGCCATTATAAAAAAAATCTCTTAAGAATACACCACTACCTTGTACTCTATAGACATATCCATTGCTAACTAAAACATCTATAGCTTTTCTTATAGTATTTTTACTTACTTGAAATACTTTCATCAATTCTTCTTCTGTTGGCAACTTTTTATCATCATTATATTTTCTTTCTATAATTTCCTTCTCTAATGTCTTAGCAACAAATTCATACTTAGGCTGCATTTATTCTCCCTCTTCCAAACAAATAGTATATGATATAATATTCATTATATCATATACTATATGTGTATATCTATAACCATCTTACTTTCTAAATTTATTAATCATTTCATCCAAAACAATTGATTGTGTTTTTAAATGCTCACTAGATTCTGCACTCTTTTCTGATACTTTTGAATTTTCATTTATAACTTCTACAATCTGAGCTATTCCTTTATCAATACTTTCAATAGCAAGTGCTTGTTCATTTGATGCCACCGTTATATCATTTATTAAATTTATTGTAACATCTGACTGTTTAACACATTCTGTCAATGTATTAGCTGCATTAATTGCTAATGACTTTCCATTATATATGGCTATCATTGAATCATTTATTATTTTCTTTGTACTTTTAGTAGCATTTGAGCTTTGATCTGCTAAATTTCTTACCTCATTAGCTACAATAGAAAAACTTTTTCCTGCTTCGCCTGCCCTAGCAGCTTCTATAGATGCATTTAATGCAAGTAGATTAGTTTGTTCTGAAATCTCATCAATTGTTTGCATAATATTTATAATGTTTTTTGATGAGCTTTCAATTTCATTCATAGCATTTAATAGAGTGTTCATTTGATTGTTGCTCTTTCCTATATTTTCAACTAAATAATTAGTTACATCATTAACATTTGTAGCATCTTCGGTATTTTTCTTTATTTGTCCATTTATTTTATTAATAGACACTGATAATTCATTAACTACACTAGTCTGTTCAAGGCTTCCTTTATATAATACTTCTGCTATATCAGAAACTTGTTTTGAATTTTCTGTTATTTCAATTGCTGACTGTTTAAATTCTGAAAATACATGTGTTAATGATTTTAAAATATTCTCTAATGAGCTTCTTATTTGAATAAATTCTCCTTTATATTCTTGTTCTATTTTACAATTAAATTTTCCTAAAGAAATATCTCCTAATACTTCTGAAATCTCACTAATGTATCCTTTAAGAGTAGTTATCATAACCGAAAATGAAGATACTAACTCTCCAATCTCATCATTAGAATCTATTTCTAAATCAACATTCAACTCTCCATTAGCTAACTTTTTAGCTATAATATTCATCTTTTCTATGGGATTACCTATTATATCTGATATATATCTTGATAACTGCAATGCAAATAATACTGATATACCTATTGATACTATAATAATCCCTATAAAAATGGTTCTTAAAATATTTAATTTAGTCACTAAATTATTACATTGATCAATCTTTGTATCCAATAGCTTTGAAATATCTACTGTAAGCAAATCCATTGAAGGATTCCCTTGTAATCTTAACAACTCAGCAGCTTGATCACTTTTTCTTTCTAATCCTAAATCTATAATTCTTTGTTTGACTTTTTCATACTCCTGTATATCATCTTTTATATTATTAAAAGTTTCCTTTTCTTCAAGTTCTTTATTTGTCTTTTCTATTAGAGATAATAATTCTTTAATATCATCATCACACTTCTGTATATCTTCCTGCATTGAAGTTATTCTCTTCTGATCTATAGAATCTTGGCTTCCTATGATTATAATTTCCTTAATCATAGAATATGAATGTTCTACTCTTATGCCCAGTTTTCCAATTTCACCTTGAGAAAAACCATACTCATTAATTGCATACTGGTAATTATCGTTTATTTTTTGTAGAAATATTATACTCAAACATGATGTTAAAGCTCCTATAATTACTATTATTAAAAAAGACTTTATCAATTTCTTTTTAATAGGTAAATTTCTTATCCCCTTAATATTTATAAGATCTCTCATAGGACCTCCCTCTGACTTTTGAAATTAGACATCTAACATATCATCTTCATATTCTATGATATTTTCATATAAAAATTATTCTAATATAACTTTAATATTGTGAGTCTTTCCTTCATCAAGTAAAATAATATCCTTTTTATATATAACCGAATAGTTTTCAGAATTATATTTATTATTATCTAAATAAATTTCTTTAATACTGTATTCATTAAATTCTTTTGAAGCTTCATTAATATATTCAATATGAAATCTTCTTTCTGCAAAAGTCATATTTATTGCTGCCTTATAATTTTCATCAAATTGCTTTAAAAGAAGTTTAGGTTCAAGCTTTAAATCTCCCATATCTCCCTTTACTCCAAACATCTCAGTCAATACAGTTAATATCAACCAACTAGCAGAACCAGTTAAATAGTGATACATACCTCTTCCTCTAGAATTTATATACTCTGGTACTCCAGGATATATTCTGCTTATTTCAAATTTATTACAATGGCTGTAAAGAGAATCAATAACCTTAAAGCCCTCCTCTACAAATCCTCTTTTATATAGAGCATTAGCATACATTATTGCCATATGGCTGAATACTGCACCATTTTCTTTATGACCATATGCAAATCCAAACATTCTCCCAAGATCTGTTTTAACTTCATTAAAGTCCGTATTTAGCTTATATCCCCATACAGACTCATCATACAAATAATTATCACATGCTTTTATTATGCTTCTTACCTGCTCTTCATTTGCAGTATTGCTCATTATTGTGAATACTTGTCCTGTAAGCATCATACGAGTTTCATTTCCAGTTCCACCTTCAACTCTTCTTCCATTATTATCATAATATCCATTAAACCAGCTAAATTCTTCTTCATTTGAAATCCACTCATTTTTTCGTATATGCTCTTTAAGCCATTTTGCTTTTCCCTTAATGTCTTCTATCAATGTATCACAATCTATTTTAATAACTTTTCCAGTTATTGAATGTTTGCATTTTTTGCAATATTTTTTTAATACTTTAAGTTTTTTATCTACAGAATTATATTCAACTGTATTTACATTTAAAAGAATCTGAATTTCTTCAGCTAATTGAATATTTTTTATATTCATTTTATCTTTTATTACTTTTAACAACTCTGCGATATCCTCAAGATTTTCTGCATATAATGCTGAAAATGCTACACTTTCTCCCCTTTCACTTGCCATATCTAATGCATCATTCCAATCTGCTCCATGAAGCCTTAAAACATTATGTTCCCCTACATCATAAAACGCCGTTAAATGCTGAATTAATAAATGCTCAAGAATATTTCCTTCATATGTCTCTCCGTCTTCTGTTAATTGATTGTTTCCTTGTTCTAAATTCCATAGATTATCTTTTTCTTCGCCTCTTATAACCTGCAAATCTTTAAAATAAAGTTGCTTTTCTAATAGAAACTCAATATCACCACTTTGTTCTATATAGAGCTTTGTTGTTAAAAATGGCCATGCACCATGATCCATCCATACACGAGTAATGTTATTTCTATCAGCTATAAATTCTCCCTGCTTATTTCCTATTATAGTAGCATTTGTTCCATCAAAACGTATTCCTCCAAAATTATCTAACAACATCTGTCTTACATTCTCTGGATCCATAGCTAAAAGTGCAAGACAATCCTGCCATAAATCTCTCCATCCTCTTCCACCTTTTCCATAATCGTGATGAGGCAAGAAAGAACACCCATATATCCTTCTAAGCATTGGCTGAAAATTAACCCAATACATCCAGTTATCAAATTCAGAATCTTTGGTTTTATATGATATGTTTATTTTATTATTCCAATATAATTTAGTCTCTTCTAACAAACTATCGAAATCGGTTTCTTTCAAGACATCATTTGAAATACTTTCTATATCCCTTTTAGATTCTCCAAATGCCATGGCTACTATATATGTCTTTGATTGGCCTGGCTCGATTATTATATCATTGAACCTTATAGCTCCAATTGCTTCATATCCTTCAAACTTTTCATTAGACTTCACATCAAATTTTTTGTTTATTATTATAGTTTCTGGTGCCTCAAAAGAACCACCTTCCCCTATATAGTCTTCTACTAAAGGACAAAATCCAATTGGTTTTTTTCCATCATCCTCCGCCGAGACAATACCATAAACTATAGTATTCTTTTTATGACCTCTCTCATCAAATGTTAATGTCGGATTAACTATTACTCCATAATCTGTTGTTTCTATTCTATGCAATAATGAAGTTACATGTTTATGATCTCTAACATTATCTGCAGAGCGAGCATAAAATGGTATTGCTGCTGTTGGCGTTATTTTTTTCCCTTCATTACTTATGTTGGTAACTGTAACTTTCATAAGTTCAACTTTTTTGTTATTACTAGGAACAAATGATGTAACCTCACTCTTTATTCCTATATTTTGAGATTCTCTAGTAATTTTATGCCACATTATTCCGGCTTCAAGTTTTGTATTTTCCTTGTTTTTATCAAATACCTCATATTTTTGTTTACCTGATGCACCTGTTACAGACCATGCTCCATACCCTTCAATATATATCCAGAAATTTCTTGATGATTTATTATTGTGTAATTCTTCTGCACTTACAGGTGCAAGTAAAAATGTATTTTGACTCATCTTGCAATCACCATTTAGAGTTGGTGTTAAACTTGACATTACTCCACATTCATTTGCTATTGGAAAATACATATAGCTATTAATCTCTGGATTTTCCAATAAAAATGTTCCTTGATTATCTATAAATTTATATTTGTTCACAATTCCACCTTCTTAAATAATTAATCTATTTTTCTACAGGACTCTCTTTCAATTAGTTCAACTGGAATTACCTTATTTATTTTTAATTTTTCTTTTTTATTTATCTGCTCTATCAATATGTCTACAGCAGCCTTTCCAATTTCTTGACAATTCTGTCTTATTGTTGTTAACTTTGGTGTAACATATTTTGCTATTTCAATATTATCAAACCCTATTACCGATATATCTTCCGGAACTCTAAGACCAGCATCTTTTATAGCATCAATAGCTCCTATTGCTAACTTATCTCCTGATGCAAATACAGCTGTCGGTCTATCCTTAAGCGATAGTAATTCCTTCATTGCATCATATCCACCACTAACATCAAAGTTTACTCCATCTACAATATATCCTTCTGGTATATCCAAATTTAGCTTTTTCATAACTTCTATATATGTCTTCTTCCTTATACTGCTAGGCCAGTTATCTGCTTGTGCAACACCTTGAATATGTGCAATCTTTCTATGTCCTAACTTATATAAATAATTTAAAGCTAAACTACATCCCTGTACATTATCCGAAGTCACAGTCGATGTATTTTTATTAAACATGTCTATTACTACAATTGGAAAATCACTTTCTATTAACTCAAGGGTTTCTTTATCATTAGGATCAGTACAGATTATAGCAATTCCATCAACACATCTATATTTGAAATATTCCAAAAAAGTATCATTTTTAAGTCTATCATTTTTAGATCCAAATAATAATGAATATCCATACTTATCTGACTGTCTCTTAAAGGCTTCTATTACGCCTGAAAAGAAAGGGTGATTAAGTCCAACTCCTAAGTCTTCAAAATATACAATACCTAATGTCCACGTTTTTTTAGTTGACAAAAACTGAGCTTGAGAATTCGGAAGAAAGTTTTCTTCTTCAAGTATCTTTTTTATTTTTGCTCTAGTTTTATCGCTTACATCAGGATAATTATTTATTACTTTGGATACTGTTGTTGGTGAAACACCTGCTATTTTTGCTATTTCATATATTGTGCTCACAATATCTCATCCTTTCTTTTCTAAAGTATCTATTAATTCTAATTATACAGAATTTATAAAAAAAGCACTACATGACATTTTTGCTATTTATTTTCCACAAATGTATATATAGAATGTGCTTTTAATTCTATGTTATAAACTTCATCATCTATATTTATACTCACTATTTTGTTTTCATCATTTTCATTCATTATAACAATACATAAAGTATTATCTTCATTAATACAGCTTAATGCATATAATTTTTCACCACTAACATTGCTTTCAACTCTAACTGCATTAGGCTTTATAAACTTACTAAAATGTGCTATATAATAGAATGAACTATTATAATATACTTCTTTTTCTTTTGTATCTACTATTATTGGTGCATCACAGAAATTTCCGACATGATTTGGACCACCAGTCTCATCAAGTACTATATTCCAATCAATCCATGCTTCTGTATAATTATTTAAATCTCCGATTATATTTCTTCCATATCTTTCTCCAGTATCCCATGAGCCTAAATGAACTCCACCTTCTTGACATCCTTCTGTAAAAATTATATGTTTATCAGGAAATTCATCATGTATTTTTGATAAGTTAGAAAACTCTTCTGACATATACCAGTGTATACCTGTCCCATATATATATTTCGAAGCTTCTTTATCTTCAAGTACAATTTTTGCTCTTTCATAAGCGATATCTCTGTTATGATCCCATATTATTATCTTTTTATCTTGTAAGTTGTTTTTATGAAATGTTGGTCCTAAATAATTTTTAACAAAGTCTCGTTCTTCTTCTGCAGTATACTCACAGGAATCCCAGACTTGTATTGCTGCTGGTTCATTTTGAACTGTTACAGCCCATATATCTATATTTTTTTCTTTCATTTTTTCTATATATTTAACATAGTAATCTGCCCATAATTGCATAAACTCTGGCTTAAGCTTTCCCCCATTATTCATTTCTCCATTTGTTTTCATATATGCAGGAGGACTCCACGGACTTGCTAAAATACTTAAATTATTATTACTTATCTCTTTAACTTCTCTAACTAATGGTAATACATATTTTTCATCTCTATCTAAAGAGAAAGTCTCTAATGTCATATCCTTTTCTTCTACATAAGTATAATTTCCCAATGAGAAATCACAGCTATTTATATGAAGTCTTGCGAATTTATATCCTATTCCTTCTCCACTATCATAATATGAATTTAGAACTTCCTTTTTGGTTTTTTCATCAAGTTTTGATAATGTATAAGCACTTGCTTCTGTAAGTGCACCTCCAAAACCAAGTATTTTTTGATACTTAGTCTTAGTATTTACTTTAACACTGTTAGATGACGATTTTATATCTTTTATTAGTATTTCCTCTAAATTATATTTTTTTATTTTTTCCTGTTCCTCTTTGTGCGTTAAATATACATCATACTTTTTCATATTGATCCTCCTTGTTTATAAAATTATAGCTTCTATTTCTTTTACTTGTCTTCCCCTAATCTTTTCAGCATATTCTCCACATACTTCGCTACCATTAATTACTTTTATGCTGCCATCTAAGTCTACTATCTTTAATTCTTTTATAGTTCCCTTATTTTCTCCATAAGTATTTTTATCGTTCTTATTGATGTAAGTAAGTTTTATGCTTCCAAGTAATGTTGTTGTTAAAATATTACTTTTAAAGAAATCCTTATTTAGTATTGGATTTAATTTAAATTTCAGAATATTATTTTCATAAGTAAATAGCTTCATTCCTACCATCATTATTTTCCATATATTAAGCATCTCTACTGTTGTACCACTTAATCTTGCCACAAATCCTCTGCCATGATTCTTGGGATCAGGGTTACTACTACTTGCAATAAATGATGAATTTTCTAATATACTTCGTCCATATACCTCTGGATTCATGAAAGGTGGCATTACATTTTTAATATCCTCAAAAAATTCTTCATACAATCCATTTTTTATAAGCTCTAATACATATTTAAATTCCATATGCATAAATATTGATTCTCTTTCAAGCCATCCGGCTGTAAATGTTCTTGCTCTACCAATCTCAAACGAAACATTTTCTAATGACTCTGACGTCTTGTACATTTTTAGTTTATTATCATAAACATCACTGTATCTTATTGTGTCATATACTTGTAATTTTTCACCTTCCTCTAATTCTGTTTTTAAATATCTAGCTACTCCTTCTAAAAACATTGGTAAAAATCTCACTTTAAAACTAATAGGTTTAATTTCTTTCCTATCATTTACTTCATATTCTTCAACTTCGTATTCTATAAATGTAGGAATTTTTTCATCATTCATTCTTTTTATTTCTTCAATTCCTAAATCAATTTTACAAAGCATTCTTTCAATTAAATCATCTATTTTATCTTTATTAATTGATTTATTTTTTCCACTAACTGTATACATTATTTTCTCTCTATAGTTCTCTCTTACAGTTGATACTTTATCCCAGTAATTAAACTGATCTAAGTCATTCTTTAAATGTGCAATTAACAGCTTATTCACCTCATTAATTGCATCGAAAAATTCAACTGGTATCTCTAAATCTTCATCTATAATATTTAGATTTTCTTTTATGAACAATAATAACCTTTTTAGTTCTGCTGTCTCTGCAAAACTAGAGCCTAGTAATCCTGGAAGCCCATTCATAGCATCATTCCAGCCTGGTTTTCCTGCTTCCATTTCAATACCAAATCCCATATTATCTAATGTCATGAATTTTATTCCAGCTAACATGAATAGTTTTGTATAAAGGTTAACTTTATACAAGTTCCCATTCTCATCGTAAACCCATTGCTTTGTAGGTTCTTTTTTACCTAAGCATATATATTGTCTTACTTTATCATTGTCTAATTCATACTTTTCTCTTCTTGGAAGTACATATTCTGGCGAATTATAAAATTTATATTCTTTATCACCAACTAAAAGATCTTTTATTCTATCTGGATATATATTCAAATATTCTTCAATTAAATCTAAGTTATATGTCCAGTGATCAATCCAAAAGCCTTCTCCAAAATCTGCTTCTGTTTCTTCTCTAGCAATCTTTATTATTTTTTCTAATAAAGATTTTCTTTCCTCATGTTCCAAACCATTAATTTTTGTTAATTCAGAATATAATTCTCCCACACTAAATTTCTTTTCTATTATTTTCTCTAAATTGCATCTGTATTTACTTATAATTTCTAATACTTCTTGCTTATTTTCATCTTCTATATAGAATTTTTTTCCCTTAATAACCAAAGGATTGTATCCATCTAGTTGTATTAATTCGTTAAAAATCTTTATATTTTCTCTTTCTGTAAATGGGTGAATATCTACATCCATTCTTCTATTTTGATTTACATCCCTAAAATTTCCGTTCCCTTGGGAATAGTAATTTGGTTCTATGCTAAAAAAATTATAGTCTCTTTCTAAATCTCCATGTTTTCTTGAATATACATAATAAACTTTATTTCCTATTTCTAAAGGATATCCCCCTCTTAATACATTATCTATATAGCACTGTTTTATATATTCATCAAATAATGGATAAGCACTTACTGTCTCTACACACTTACTAATCTCATTTATAATTTCATTATTTTCTCCAATTTTGTTTTCAAAGTAATTTATATCTGTTAATTTATCTTGTGATTCATAGATCTCATCGATAGAATTCATATATCCTATATAACTATATATTTCTATGGCTTCCTTAGCTTTTAATATTTTACTAGAACCAGTAAATGCACATGGAACTTTATTGTAACTAATATTTTTTTCTCTTATCTTATCAACACTCTTTTTATAAAATTCTATTGGCTCTTTTAATGAAGTATCATATCCAAATATATTTTCTGGATCTACTATAAGATCTAATGGCTTTTCTTCTTTATCAAAAGCTAAATAAAAATATCCATTATTTATTTCATCCATTTTTGTTGAATCACCTGTTGATGATCTTACTTTGTATATTGCAGTATTATTTTCATTAATTTCACCTTGCATCCAGCTTCTTAATGTATTACCTATTTCTTTATATTCTATATTTTTTGAACCATATGGTAATACTGATGTTAAACCGTCTAAAACTTCAACTTTAATAGTTTCATGTGATTCATTTACTATTTCAACTTTTCTTCCTAACGCTGCAAATTTTTCATTTGGTATAGTAAAATATGTCACTATTGTTTTTATGTTAAGTTTTTTATTAATTTCAATCAATTTTAATTCATTATTTTTAATCTTTAACTTTCTACTTGTATTATTCTCTCTATCAACTGAAAAAGGCTCAATTATCTTTTCATTTTTATCGTTTTTTATTTTTATGAATGTTCTAAATCCATTTGTATAAACCATTTTATAGGCTTCATTTGCTGGAAAAAATTCCATTATGCAATTATCCTTATCTCTTATACCAATACTACTTATAGCTTGCCCTCTATTAACATAAAATGACCACATAGGTATTCCTTCTACTCCTGCTATACCTGCTAGAAAGCTAGAAAAAGAATGTTTTTTATCATAATCTTCTATTGTATAAAATCCTAGTTCATCTATATAATCATCTTTTATTATATTTTTTGTATTCATAAAACACCTCTTACTTTATTTGATTTTCATAATATTCCTTTTCTAATACTTCATAAAAAATCTTTTCAAAGTATAAATTTATTCTTTCACTCCACCTGCTGATATACTGCTAATTATATATTTTGAGAAGAAACAGAATGCTATCATTACTGGTAAAACTGAGACTGCGACTGATACATATGTTGCCCCCATATTTGCTGTTATATCCTTAGATGCACTTAAAGATCCCATCATTACTGGTAAAGTAAACTTATCAGGTGAAATAAGCAATACTAATGGCATCAAATAATTATTCCAAGATCCAATAAATGTTCCTATTGACATTGTTGCAATACCTGGCATCATTATTGGTAATCCAATTTTATGGAATGTTGCAATCTCACTTGCTCCATCCATTCTAGCAGCCTCAATTATTGACATTGGAAGCACTGAAACTAAATATTGTCTTAGGAAGAAAACAATAAACGGACTTGCTATTGCAGGTATTATTAATGGTATATAGCTATCCATTAATCCAAGTCCATTGACTAAGTCATAAAAACCTAATAAACCAAGTTGTGCAGGTACCATCATAAGTACAAGTATTGTTGTAAATAAAGCATTTCTTCCCTTGAAATTATAAACGGCTAATCCATAAGCTGTTAAAGCTGAAAAGTATCCACTTAAGGCTGTTACACACACTGCTATAAATAAACTATTTCCAAGACCTTTAAATATATTGAAATAGTCACTCATTATTTTCCAGTTACTTTGCAAAGAACTTCCTGGAACTAATGAAAATGAACTTATAATTTCTTGACTGCTTCGTGTTGAATTTACGAGCATTATCAAAAATGGGCACAAGCATACAATGCTCAAAATAATTAGTGCTATATATATAATGCTTTTTTTAACCTTTGTAAACATCATCTTGCCTCCTTATTTTTATTTGAACCATACATTGATTTAAATGTGAATGCTGAGAATATTGCTATTATAAAGAATAAAGCATAAGCAATAGCAGCTGCATATCCTATATTGTTATATTTAAATGCCGTATTATATAAATACATAACCACTGTGTTTAATGCTCCACCTGGTGCTCCAAGTCCATCTGTAATTAAAAATGGAATATCAAATATTTGAAGACCACCAATAAGTGAGGTTATTGCTGAATAAAGTAATATTGGCTTTAAAAGTGGTAGAGTTATCTTTCCAAATGTTGTCCATCTTCCAGCTCCATCTATTGTTGCTGCTTCAAAATAATCTTTTGATATACCCTGGACCCCTGCCATAAGTACTATAAATGTATTTCCAAACCACATCCAAGCTCCAATAACTGCAACAACTATAATTGCTGTACCCGGCTGTCCAAGCCAATTTATTTTAGAATTAATAAGTCCAAACTTAACTAATAATTGATTTAATGTTCCAAATTGCCAATCTAATAATGCCTTAAATAGAAATGCTACTGATGTTGCGGCAATTAGATTCGGTAAATAAAATAATGCTCTAAAAATACTAAGGCCTTTAACTTTATATTTTATGTCGCTAAATATAATAGTTAATAAAAATGCTAATCCAAATTGTAATATAACATTAATACTCCAAATTTTTAGTGTATTCTTAAATGCTGTCCAAAACAAAGGATCCTTTATAACACGACTATAATTTTCTAACCCAATAAACTTTGCATCTGCAAATCCATTAAAATTTGTAAAACTTAAATATAGTGTTTTAAAAATCGGATAAATACTAAATATCAAAAATACAATAATGAACGGAAGTATAAACACATATCCCCATCTATTAACATCATTTATACTTTTCTTTCTCTTCCTAATCTTTGTGGTTTTCTCACTAGAAATATTTGCTTGTATATTCAAACTCCTCACCTCTAACAAAATTTTTTATATAATTTTTATTTAAAGGTGAAGATATACTTCACCTTGTTTACATTATTTAGGTACTTCAATTTCTGGATAAACAGTTGAAATGTTCTTATAAAAATCTTTTAAAGCATCTTCTTTTGACATTTCACCTTTTTGAATTGATTCAATCGCTTGTCCAAAGAACTTTCCTATTTGATCATCATATTTAGTAACTAATGAATAATCTATCTTATTAGCTTCTTCTAACCAGAATGCATAAGACTTTTGTCCACCTAAAGCTTCATTTTCCATATCTTTATGTGATTCTAAAGCTGGGATATATGAAACAACATCTCCCTTAGACTTTTCAATCCACCAATTTGCTGTATCTTCATTTAGAGTACAGAATTTAAGAAAATCCCAAGCTGCTTCTTTATTTTTGCTATAAGAACTTATTCCCATAAATGTTCCACCAGAGAAATATGAATTAGGACCTGTAGTAACACCAAATTTACCAATGTTATTTTGACCATTGTCTCTAATTATTAAAGTTCCCCATGTTGGTAATGCATATGAGAATACTTCTGTTTGCGCTGTACTTGGATCTACATCTTTTAATTCTTGCCAATCGGCATCCAATGGAATTGGACCATTCATTGATGCATACCATGCTGCTGACCATTCTGGAGCAAAAGCAACTAATTTTTGTTGATATAAATCAACTGCTGCATCTACATAATTTAATCTATCTTCTGTCATCATTAACTTTCCGTCTTTAACCCATGGTTGAGGATCATTTCCATAAACGAACCATCTTAGATTTCCTGTATCAGAAAAAATTCTATATCCCTTATCTTTTAATTCTTTTGCTGTTTCTATTATTGTTTTTACGTCTTTAAATTTTTCAGCAATAAATTCTGGATCATCATTTCCCCATACATCTTTAGCTATATCTCTACGATAAGTAATTCCTCCCGGAGTAACTTGATAGCTTAATGCTCTAACTATACCGTTTTCATCTTTACCAGCTTGGAACACATAATCTACAATCTTATCCTTATATTCTTCAGCATTATATGGAGCTTGGCTTAAATCTTCAAAGAAACCTGCTTCCATAAAGTTTGGAATCATTTGAGGCTCTCCAACTATAACATCCGGAACATTCGCTTTACCTCTAAGTGCTGTAGTAACCTTTGTTGGGTAATCAGCTGGTGCTATAACTGTAACTTCAACTTCTTTTCCTGGATTTTTTTCTTTGTAATAATCTGCAAATTGCTTTAAGTCATCTGATAATGTCCATACTACTATTTTCCCATCTTTATTAGCTGCTCCTTCTGAGTCTTTTGATGAGCCTGACCCACATGCAACAAATGAAATTGCTAGCATACCTGTCATAACTAATGATATTAATTTTTTAATTCTCATATTTGTTTCCCCCTATTTTAATTATTTATTTAAAAATATATATAGTTAAAATTAACTACATTATTTTTATTGCATTTTTCGAAACCAGTTTCGATAGTATTTAAAAAAAATCATTTTCGAAACAGGTTTCGAATATTTTAAAAAATAAAAGCCTTACAGCATATACAATTTTCGAAACCGGTTTTTATTTTCTTTTTTATATTAGTAACCATTTACAATTTGATTATATATCCTGAGTTCTATTTTGTAAAGGTTTTTCTTGAGTATATTTATTATATATTTTTTTATATTGTTTTAGTTCTATAACTTGAATTATAAAAAATCTATATAACTTAAAATAATCATTTATTCTACCATTTAAATTTTTAAAATTAAAAACTACATCAAATTTTAGTAATCAATTTGATGTAGTGATTTAACTTTTTTTGCTTATAACTCTTCACCGTTACTCGCAATAACTTTTTTATACCAATCAAATGATTTCTTCTTACTTCTATTTAAAGTTCCATTCCCATCATTATCTTTATCAACATAAATAAAACCATAACGTTTTTTCATTTCTCCTGTTCCAAAAGAAACTAAATCAATACAACCCCATGGTGTGTATCCCATTAGATCAACACCATCAAGTTCAACAGCCTTTTTCATTTCTATAATATGTTCTTTTAAAAATTCTATTCTATAATCATCGTTACATGTTCCATCTTCTTCTTTTACATCTATAGCTCCAAAACCATTTTCAACTATGAATAATGGTTTTTGGTATCTTTCATATAACGAATTAAGTCCATATCTTAATCCAACAGGATCAATCTGCCATCCCCAATCTGAAGCTTTTACATATGGATTTTTTACAGCCTTAGAATATCCAGCTAATCCATCACCATCTTCTACATCATTTTCACTTTTAACTGCAGCTGACATATAGTAACTAAATCCTATATAATCAACACAACCTTCTCTTAATATTTCTGCATCTTCTGGTTCCATTTTTATATTAATTCCATCTCTTTGCCATTTTTTAAGAGCATAACTTGGATAATAACCTCTGCAATGAACATCTCCATATAAATACCTTTCATGCATTGCTTCAACTGAAAGCATCATATCATCCGGATTACAAGAATATGGATATACCGGAACATATGCAAGCATACATCCTATCTTAAAATCTGGATTTATTTCATGACCTTTTTTTACTACCAATGCACTTGCAACCAATTCATGGTGAACAGCTTGATATGTTACTTCAACTCTATTTTCTCCTTCTGCAAATCTTACTCCAGAACAAGTCCAAGCAAATAAATCAACTTCTGTTTCAGCTTGGTTATTTATCTCATTAAATGTCATCCAATACTTTACTTTATTTTTGTATCTTTCCATAACAGTTGTAGCAAATTTTACAAACATGTCAATAACTTTACGATTTCTCCATCCACCATAATTTTTGCATATGTAATATGGTATCTCAAAATGAGATAAAGTTATAACTGGTTCAATTCCATTTTTAATTAATTCATCAAACATATCATCATAAAACTTTAATCCTTCTTCATTTGGTTCTAATTCATCACCATTTGGAAAAATTCTTGACCATGCTATTGATGTTCTAAAACATTTAAATCCCATTTCTGCAAATAATGCTATATCTTCCTTATATCTATGATAAAAATCAATTGCTTCATGATTTGGATAGTTTAATCCTTCAATAACTCCATCTGTAATTTCTCTTGGAACTCCATGTGCGCCTGCTGTCATAACATCTGCTGTACTTGCACCTTTTCCACCTTCATTCCATCCCCCCTCTATTTGATGTGCTGCTACCGCTCCACCCCATAAAAAATCTTTGCTAAATGTCATAATTCTTCCCCCTAAAACTTTATATTATAGTATACAATGTAATCGATAATAATTTCTAAATTTTAATAGATAAATATTATTTGAATACGCCAATTCTAAAATAAGCATATTTATCTATTACTTTATTAAATTTAATGCAAAATCTAATACTTTCTCACGATTCATCATTCCATAATCCACCATCAAAATAACTTCAACTGGAATATTCTTTGCTTAGCATATCTCATATACTTTTGGTAAAGTATATCCTACTTGTGATCCAAGTAAGGTTACGTTTGCATTGTCTAGATTCTGAGCTATTTGTTCTTGTGAAAATGCTACACTATCTAATTCAAATTGTTTTTTCTTAGCAGTATCTTTGATCTTATTTACTAGCATTCTTATAGTTATACCTGCTGCACAAAATAATCTGATAGTTATTATTTTTTCTCCTTTCTCTATTTATTTTTTATACTTCCTTATCAGATACTCCTTTATATTCATAGGTATGAATTTATTATATTCTTATGACTAAATTTTGTAAATATAAATTTTCCTTCTTTACTAAAAAGTTTCATTTCCATTTATCACAATATTTCTATTCTTCTATACTTAATAATTGCTATAAAAACGTGTTTAAATGTAAATTTATACTTGCATTGTTAAGTCAGTAATTTAAGTTTATGATGTATTTTAAAAATATTATTAATAGAATTTTTAAATTTTTTATTAAACAAGTCTTTTATTTCATTAATAACAAGATGCTATTTTCCTGATTCTAATCGCCAAAGTAAAAAAACTCCTTCTTTTAATAATTTATACTTTTATTATTAACAAGAAGAAGTAATTTTTTAGTTTAAGCAAAACCTATTTATAAAATTTTACTCTTATTCTATGCTTAACATTCTATTTATCCATGTAAATTTCTAAATTTTTACAGAATATCCCTTGATGTTGCAGGGCTTAGCAATAAATTCTTACACATCTTCCACATCTACATATACATGATCTTGATTATTATCCATGTTGTTAATCCAGTCTGAACTCAATCTACTATCAAGATCTTCATCTCTAATATATTCACCTGATAATCCATCCGCTTCATCTGATGATGATATAACCTCTTGATCAAGAGATAAATTTTCATCTGTTACATCTGGATTAGACTCTTCATTATTATTAACTAATTGATTCATTATCTTTTCTAATTCTTCAACAATACTGTCTACTTCATATTGTTTAGCATCAACATTTTTATTGATTTGTATTGCTGATTCTAATGCATCACTGAATTTATTCCAGCTATCTTCTGTATAATCACTTTTATTTAGTTCATTAGCTTTTTCTATTATATTGACTAATTCTTTTTTATCTAATTCTTTTTTATCTAACTCTTTTTTGTCTGCATCTGAATATATTTCAATATCCTTTATAGAGTATCCAAATGGCGCAAGTCCCATTTCTTTGCAGTATATTCGTACATATCGTGCATTTACGTCATTAAATTCTATATCGTCTTCTCCTCCATTCCCATCATCAATATCTAATACTTTTATCCAACTGTTTTCATCTTCAGGATTTTCGTTACATACTTGTATTTCGTAATTTTTCGCAAATGCATTATCCCAATATATCTTTACTTTATTTATATCATATACATCTTCTAAATCTACATATACATACTCTGGAGAATTATCTGTGTTGTTAATCCAGTCTGATCCCCATCTACTATTAAGATCTCCATCTGTAATATATTTGCCTGACAATCCATCTGCTTCATTTGATGATGATATAACTTTTTTATTAAGCGCTAAACTTTCATCTGTTACATCTGGATTAGACTCTCCATCATTCTTAACTAGTTGATTCATTGTCTTTTCTAACTTTTTGACAATACTGTCTACTTGGTATTGTTTAGCATCTACATTTTCATTAATTTGTATTGCTAATTCTAATGCATTACTAAATTTATTCCAGCTCTCTTCTGTATAATCATTTTTATTTAGTTCATTAGCTTTTTCTATTATATTGACTAATTCCTTTTTATCTACAGCTAAATATATTTCAATATCCTTTATAGAATATCCATATGGAGCAAGTCCCATTTCTTTGCAATATATTCGTACATATCGTGCATTTACATCATTATATTCTATATCTTCTTCTCCACCATTACCCTCATCAATATCTGATACTTTTCTCCAACTGTTTTCATCCTCAGGATTTTCATCACATACTTGTATTTCATAATTTTTCGCATAAGCATCTGACCATTTTATTTTCATGCTTCCTAAATAATATGATTCTCCTAAGTCTATATACACATATTCTGGATGATTATCTGTGTTATTATTCCAGTCTGAACCCCATCTACTATTAAGATCTCCATCTGTAATATATTTACCTGATAATCCGTCTGCTTCATTTGATGATGATACTACACTTTTATTAAGTGCTATATTGGTATCTGAAGAAGGTATATCATTAATATTTTCTAAATCTTTAATTGCATTTAACAAGTTTTTAAGTGCTTCATCAACTTGGCTAGTAGTTGCATTCTCATCATTATTAACATTAACTGCTGAATCTAACAGTGAACTAAAATCTTCCCAGCTATCTTCTGTATAATCACTTTGTACCTTTTCCTTTGCTGCATTTATTTCTGCTTGTAAAGCACTCTTGCTTACCGCTCCCTCTATCAGTGGATTTACTGCAACCAGTTTTTTTGGTGCAACTGTTGTATATCCAAGTTCACCATCATTATTTCTAAACTTAACAGTCATTGGATCATCACTTGGATTCCATATCATAGCTGTATAAATATCGTCTTTCTTATACACACTTGCACTAACTCCACCTTCTGCCCATACTTCATCTGTACGTTGTCCTAATGCTGCCATATTGTTTACAAACCAATAAGTATTATACATTTCATTTTTTTGTAATTCTGATGTATCCCATTTATTAATTACTGATTCAGGATCACTCAAAGATTCTATTGGCCATGTTATATGCTTCCATGCATTTTCAACGTTATTCGGGTCTGGCTCTTCTCCCTTATTTGGATCGCTACTATTATGATAATCCTTTATAATATCCTGTCTCATACCATCATATAATTCTGCTACTTTATCTTTCTCAATACCATAATTGGTTAAATATTCACCTGTTGGAAGCCAATGTATTCCATATACATATACAGAATCTCCATTAAAGAATGTTCCATAGAAATTAGTTGCTCCATATATCTGTCCAACTGTTTTGTGGTCATATTCAGGTAGCCAATTATCTCCATCGTAATTAAACCAATATTGTTTTACTGCATTTAGTTCAGTTGTAAACCCATATATTCCAGCATCTCTGTATTCTTCATTATCAGATACTATTCCCCATAAGTATTCTCCTACCCATCCAAACAATGACTCTCCAGCAGCTTCCTGATTATTTCCATCATCGTTATCTGCATAACCACCTGCCCAAGAATGTCCTTCATATGGATCAAAGCTTCTGAACTGTGGAAATTTAGAGTCATTTTTTGATGGATTAGCGTAATCTCTTATTAAGAGATCTACCATAGATCCGTAATCATTTAAAAACTCTGAATCATAAGTAGCTAGCACAGCTGATGCAAAGGTAAAATATCCATAAGTAAAATGATGATCTGTAATTCCAGTATTAGCTCCAAATTCACTATTTTTATATATTAATGTTCCCCACTCTGGATTATAATTGAAATAATATCCTTCTTCTTCACCTGGCTTATAAGAATACCATTCAACTAAAATTTCTTTTAATTTACTTAGGAATTTTTCCTTGTATTCTACTGCATTAATTTGATCTGCTACAAGTGCTCCCATGGCTAATGGATGCAATGCTTTCCCTTGCCAATAAGCATCACCACTCATATAATTTGACGATGTAGATTTATCCAATTCTTCAAGATAAGTCATAAGAGTATTTCTTGAATACTCAGAATTTAAAGGTTCTATAAATTGTGGAAGAATTCCATTGAATTTATCAACTGTGGTAAATGAATTTCCTTCTGTTAATTTAAGTGTTCCTCTTACTGATGGATAACTTAAATCGCTTGTTTCTTTATCACTTTTCTTCCATTGAGAAGGAAGCATACACATTAAAGTAGTGTCTGCAAAATCTTTACGTTTTAAATCAACTTTTTGCTCAAATTTAGTTGTTACATTCGATGTTAATTCATCATAATCATAATCAACTTTTGTATCAGTTACAAATGCATATGCATGATCATAAAAATAACTTAAGTCTGTATCTGATGGCATAGTTGCAATTGATAAATATTTTTCTCCATTCCCCAATTGTATTTTTATTTTATTTCCGACTCTTTTAAAAACAGTTCCTTCTGGTGCAAATACCCCATAATATCTAGTGATAGTGTCTTTATCTGGATCTTCTGTTGTATTTTCAATTTCTATACCTATATGATCTGTAGATATTTCATCTCCACTTTTTCCTAATATAGTATTTCCATTCTCATCAAAAATTTTATCAATAGCTGTTGAATATATTTCTACAGAATTCGGATCACTAAATTCAGAATATATATATGGTGAACCTTTAACAAAAGTGCTTTTCATTTTTTCAGTATCATTATCACTCAATACAGCTGTAGCAGAATAATCTCCATATCCACTAATTTTACTTTCCATTTTAGCAGTATCTATATTATTTGCCATTAAATAAAAGTCTATATTTCTTTCAGTTTGATTTGTTCTATCCTGTACCCATCCAGCACTTGGTGTTAATAGTCCTAATCCTTGCTTTTGATATTTTGATTTTAAAGGTAGTGTTGTAACAGCATTACCTAAGTCTGAAATTAATAATGATTGCCACCAATCATTTGAAGGTATTGGCGTTTCCATATTGCTTGTTTTAGAATAAGGTTCCTTAGGTTGCGTAAATAAACTCATATCAGTCACGTAACTTCCACTACCAACATTAGTTATTACTTGTTCAGCTTTTTCTGGTATTTCATAAACTGGTTTTGGATCATTCTCAACATAATCATAAATTTCAAATTCCTTTAGTCCAAATTCATAAGTTGTAGCTCTATTTATCCCCTTCATTCTTACGTATCTTCCCGATGCATATAATTGAATGTTTTCTTTTCCTCCTCTTGAATTTAATTCTCTATAAACTGTTTTCCATTCTTCAGCGTCATCAGATACTTCTATATCATAGCTTCTAGCTGATGAATCCCAATTTAATATAACTCTTCCTATAGTATGAGTACTTCCTAAATCTACATATATCCATTGATTATCTTGAAGAGATGATCCCCAATGAGTATTATTATCGCCATCTATGGCCTTATCAGCATCAACTTGACCTGGCTTAATATACCAATCCTCATGAACCGAAGATGATATAGCTGTTTTATTTAGTGCTATATTTTCACCAAGTGCTACTGGTGGCTCATTTACGCCTCCTGTACCATATACTTCAAATTCATAAATTGAATATCCATACCCCTCAAAAAGTCTTTTATTAAGATTTAAACGTACGTATCTACCTTTTCCATTGAGTGAAATTGTTTCTTCTCCACCTTGTCCATTTTTTTGAGTATAGATAGAACTCCAATTTTCTTCATCATCCGAAACCTCTATTTCATACTCAGTTGCATAAGCATTTTCCCACTTTATATTTACACCTGTTATTTGAGCTGAAACCCCTAAATCTACATATATCCATTGATTATCTTTTCCCCATTCTGATTCCCAGCGTGTTGTATAATCATCATCCACTAATTTATCTGATGTAGAGCCTCCATTATCTGATGATGAATAAACAGTCCTATTTAGCGATAATACATACGGACTTACATCATCTGCCATTACTTTATCGATATTTAAACCTTGTATCATTCCCGTGACAATGCAAAAGCTAATTATCGGTGATATAGTTTTCTTTAAATTCATTATTTTTTTACTACACATGAACTTTTCCCCCTAAAAATTAATTTTTTTAATTTTGATTTTATTAAATCCTAACTCTACTAGCATCAATTTTAACTGTCGATAACCATACTGCTTATCATATGTCCATTATTATTTAGCTAAAATATTATAATTGATATATTAAATTTAAGTAATGCAACTTATGTAAAAAGTTTAATAAATATGGTTTGCTGAGCAAACCATATTTATAGAGCTTAATATTCTTTATATGCTCCATTAAAATTCACATAATATCTATCAATATAAGTATCATATGCCATACTTCCATCACTATTTAAGTAATACCATTTTCTATCAGCATCTTTAAGCCAGCCTATAGTCATAGCTCCGGTAGTTCCAAGATGATACCACTTATTGTTACTATCTTTAAACCAACCTGTAGTCATAGCTCCACTAGTTCCAAGATGATACCATTTATTATTACTATCTTTAAACCAACCTGTAGTCATAGCTCCGCTAGTTCCAAGATGATACCATTTATTGTTACTATCTTTAAGCCAGCCTGTCTTCATTTCTCCAGATTTAAAATCTAAATAGTACCATTTTCCATCAGTATCTTTAAACCACCCTGTCTTTTTTTCTCCAGAGTTAACGTCTAAATAATACCATTTTCCATTATTCTCATCTTTAATCCATCCAGTCTCTTTTTCTGAGTTATCATTTTTATCTATAGCCTCTTCATTATTTGAGTTACTTGATGAACCACCGCCGCTACTTGAACCGCCTGATGAACCTGAATTATTTGTTTCTTTTAATCCATTTATTGCATTTAACAAATTATTATATGCTGTATCTATTTCTTCTTGTGATTTTTTATCTTTATCTAATATATCTTTAGCCGAATCTAAAGCACTTGTGAATACTTTCCAAGTTGTATTTGTATACTTTCCTTGTACCTTATTTTTATGTTGTTCATATAAACTTCTTAAATTAGCTTCATATATTTCGTACTTCTCTCCATGAATTTCAAACTCATAAATTGAATATCCATATTCTGTAGCAGGCTGTACTCCTTGCATCTTAACATATCTTCCAGTTATAGGTTTTGTAAATGCTATACTTTCTGTTCCACCATTATTAGTCTTACTAAAAATATTAATTACAGATTCTGTTATAATTATATTATTTCCACTTGTTTTATCATAAGCATCAACCCAGTTTACTCCATCATTTGAAACTTGTATCTTATATTTTTTAGCATATGCTTCTTCCCATAAGAAACTTATTTCTGATATATCATAGACACGGCCTAAATCAACAGAAATAAATTCGTCTCTATTCCAATCAGATGACCATCTAGTCTCTGTATCACCATCAAAAGCTAAAGCAGCCTTACCAGAACTTGCTTTTGAAGGTTTTCCTAGTGCCAAATTATCTGACAATCCTGGTTTTATAGTAATTGCTGAAGTTGAAATTTCTGAGTCTGACATTCCTTCTTTATAAGCAATTGCCTTAATTGTAGTTGTAGCATCCACATTAAATGGTTGTGTATATACTGTTCCAGAATCATTTTTTGGTTCACTACCATCTGTTGTATATCTTATTTTAGCTCCTTCAACATCACAACTGATATTTACAGTCTGTGAAGATGAAACTATACTTGTTGCTGGTGTAATAACTGGATCACCTACTTTGTTACAATAAACATCTATTACTGATCTCATATTATCTGAACTTACTGAATTACCACTGCTATTAACTATATGAGTAGCTCCACCATAAGCATCTAAATGTACAGTACATGCATGTTTAACTTTAACATTAGGAGTATTTGGTACTTCAATTCCACTATGTGCAAATACATCTGCATCCGTAAAATATGTGTATACACCAGCGCCATAAATTTCATGGTTTTTAACTGAATCTGATACTTTATATGAAGCATAACCGTTTACAGTTCCATCATTACTCATCCAAGATTCCTGATTTGGAACATCATAAGGTAATTCACTTTGGTAAAAATATACTTTACCATTTTCACCATTCCATAATGTCTGATATTCATTAAAATGTTCTACAAATAATCCATAAATTGTAACATCGTCTCCATTAACAACAAGACCATTATCACATCTATTAAGTTCCCATCCTACTCCATCACCATGGTCAGCACGCCATACCCAAAAATCATCACCTATAACATCATCACTATTTATTACTATACATGATTTGGCTCTTGCTCCCTCTTCACCGTCACCACCAACTCTGAAAAATAAATCACTAAGAACTATTGGATTATTTGAATGATCTTTGTGCGATCCATCTTCTCCTACTTTTAATAATTCAGGAGACTCTCCTTGTGCTGCATTAAATAATAATCCCGAAACGTTTACTCCATCTACATCATCTATTACAAGAGCTGCATTTCTATTGTTTGGATTTAATGTCGCAAGACCAATTCCTAATATAATAGTATCTGGTCTTGTAACATGAAGTTCTTTATCTAAATAATATATACCTGGTGTAAATAAAATGTTTTTTCCTTCACTAAGTGCTGTATTTAACGTATCTGCTGTATCTGTTTCTGGCTTTGCTATATAAAAAGTCTCACTTACAGATAATGATTCTCCTTCACCTAAACCGTTTTCCCATGACACGCCTTGAGCATTCTTTCTTACTCCTGGTACAAATACATTATACGTACCATCTTCATCAATATAAAGAAATGGTTTTTCTCTTATTACCGGTGCTTTATCAATAACTGTATAAGCTTTTCCTGATGCTGAATACTCCTCTTCAGGGGCACCTTCATCTCCTACAAAGACCATATTCCAATTTGAACCATTCCAAGAATTCATGTCAGTATTTCTAGTAAAAAATTGTTGCTGTGAGGCAGATGAAATCTTTCCATCTATCTTTGAATCTGCTATAAATCCACCACTGGCCCAAGCAAGATCATAATCATTCTCATATGGATCCCACAATGACAAATCGCCTTTAATGTGAACACGTCTCATTGGAGCAGCTTGTGATACAGCCCAGGTTAACTCGCCTTCCTCTCTAGATGCATTATTAGATTTAAATTTTGGTGTAATCGCTACATTTTCTACTGTTCTCCAGAAATTCTGAGTAGCATTTCCTCGTTGCTCTTCAAACCAATCTGCTTCACAACGTACTGAACCTGTTATATCTACATCATCTGGAGTTTCTCCAAGACCGATTACAGAAGTATAAAAACCAACATTAACATTTGTATTGTATTTACCTGGCTTAAATAGAAGAGCATATCTTTCTGTACCAAACTGATTGCTTTCCATTTCATTAAACACATCGTCAACAGTATTTTGAATTTCCTCTTCTGGCATTGAAGGATCAAAGATCTTTACTTTATCTCCTAAATCTAAATCTTCAACAATTGTTATTGAAGTATAATCCAAGACTTCCGATTCATCATTATTTTCATCTATTGATTTTAATTTATAATAGTATTTTTTTATATCTAATTCATCGGTATCAGTGTATTCTGTACCTGTTATAGGCTCTTTATTTATTTTTTCAAAACCACTATCCGCATTACTTGAACGATAAATATTATATCCCTTAGCACTATCTTCAGCATACCATTTTAACTTTACCGATTCACTTTTTCCTGATATTGATTTAAATCCAGACTCACGCCCATATACTTCAAAATCGAATATAGAATATCCATAAGTAGTAACTCTCTTTGTTCCGTACATTCTTATATATCGGCCAGTTACAGTTTCATCACAATCAAGTTCTCTTGTCTCTCCTCCCTTTCCATCTGTAACTTCCGCTATATTTCCCCATTTATTTCCATCCTTTGATAGTTGAATGTTATAAACTTCTGCTCCTGCACCTTCCCATTTTAACTTTACTTTTTTTATTTTAAAATTTCCTCCAAGATCAATGCAAATCCATTGTGGATCTTTAGTTTCAGATTCCCATCTACTTCCACTATTACCATCTACAGCTAAAGCAGCACTATTTTGTCCTGATGATGATGTTGCAGGTTTTCCCATCGCTATGTCGTCAAATTGACCATTCTCTTGAATCTCTAACATATCAATGTTCACAGCTTCATCAGTAGTATTATCAACTTCCTCTGGTATAATGACATCTACTGCTTCGTCAGTAGTCTCATCATTAAAATCCATTAAATTATTTTTAACTTCTAATTCGGTATTATTTTTTTTATCAAATTCTTTAGCCTTAGTTACAATAGAACTCTCAGCTAACAAACTGCCTAAAATACTGGTTGCTAAAATCAGAGTCAGTATTTTTTTATTTCTTTTTTTCATTTTTTTCTCCCCCTAATTGTTTGGATATTGTAAAGTTTCTTATTACTACACTTTTATATTTTCATAATCTTCTGATAAAATTCTATAAAAAAAGAGACTCCTCTTTGTATGATAATTAAAAATTTTGATTATTAGCAAGAAGAAGTCTCATGTTTTTTAAGTTAATATTGCTGTTATTATATAAATTTTTTTTAATTTTATCTAGTAATATAAATCTATCATTTTTGAGATTTATGTGATATTTTTTCTAAGCTTGTACATTATTTTGTGCAGCTAATTCATTTTCATAATTCATTTTATCTACCTTCTTAAAGAATGGAAGATAAGTAAAGAATGAAATTGATAATACAACTATTTGCAATAATGCACCTCTAACTCCATTTACCAAGAATCCTGAGATTATTGGAGGGCAAGTCCATGGTACCATTACTCCTCCAAATGGTGGTACTAAACCGGTTGCTATTGCAAAATATGTTATAAGGCCTGAAAGCATTGGTGTAAGAATAAATGGTATTGCCATAAATGGATTCATTACAATTGGTGTACCAAATGTAAGTGGTTCATTAATGTTAAATGCAGCTGGTAGTGAAGCAAGCCTTCCAAGTTGCTTACATTGTGCTGATTTTGCTAAGAATAGCATACAAACTACTAATCCAATAGTCATACCTGCTCCAGTAACTGTCATGTATTGATCTAAGAATTGTTGAGTTACTATGTGAGCACCATTTGCTATAGTTAATTCTCTTCCACTATCTATAATTGCTTGATTTTCTAATGTATTAGCTGTTAATATACTTCCCATTATACCACCAACTATTGTTGAACCATGAACTCCAAACCACCATAAGAATGGTATAAGGAATCCCATTGCTATCACTCCACCTAAAGAATCTGTCAATCCTTGCACTGGTGTTTGTATAACCTTATATATTACATCTACAAAAGTTGTATGGAATCCCCAATTAAATACTGCATATACAATGGTTGATCCAATTATAATTACTGCTGCTGGTATTAATGATGAAAATGAGTTTGCAACTCCTTCTGGCACTCCAGCTGGCATCTTAATTCTAATATCTTTTTTCATAAACCAAGAATAAACTGCACCTACAATCAATCCAATAATAATTGCAGTAACCATTCCTTTACCGCCTAACCACGTTTTAGGAATAACATCTCCTACTTTAGTTCCATCTTCAGTAACTACGAAACCTTCAATTGTTATTAAAAATGATACAAATCCAATAACCCCTGCTGATAAAGGCTCATAGCCTTCATTTTTAGCATAAGTATATGCAATTCCTACAACTGCAATCAATGCTATTATATTGAATGATGAACCATATGCTTGTAGTAAAGGATCGGTCCACCCTTCGCCTAATGTATTAGCTAGCCATACATTTAATGTTTCAGATGGTAATGATGATAATAGTAAAAATACTGAGCCAATAAGAGTTAATGGAAGAGTATATAATAAACCATCTTTTAATGCAACTACTCCTTTGAGATTTACAAATTTCATAACAGCTGGTAATACGTTTTCATTTAATTTATCACTAAATGCCATAATCTTTTCCCCCTAAATTTATATTATAGTATATAATATAATTGATAATAATTCCGAAATTATTACTAATTCAATTTAATAGATAAATGTATTTTTTGAATCTGCCAATTCTGATATAAACATATTTATCTATTATTTTATTAAATTTAATGCAAAATCTAGTACTTTTTCTCCATTCATCATTCCATAGTCTACCATTGGAATAACTTCAACTGGAATATTTTTAGGTTCACATATTTGCTTTGCCTTTGACAAAGTATATCCTACTTGTGGGCCAAGTAGTGCCACGTTTACACCATTTAAGTGTTGGTCCATTTGTCCTTCTGGAAATGCTGCGATATCAGCTTCAATTCCTCTTTTACTAGCGGCATCTTTCATTTTATTTACTAGTAGGCTTGTTGACATTCCTGCTGCGCAAAATAATCTAATAGTTACCATTTTAATCTCTCCTTTTCTTTTAAATTAATTTATTAAATCTATATTATTATTTATTGTGATATAATAAATTTCTAGATTAACAATTGATACTCTTTCTTAACTCTATAATTTCTTGAATTAAGTTTTTCTCTGACATCGTTGTCATTAAGTGGTCTTGAGCATGTACAAATAATACTGAAAACTCTACTTTTTCTCCACTTGCTTCTTTTTGAATCATAGCTGTTTGATAATCATGTGCTCTTGCTATAGCATCTTCAGCTAATTCCATTTCTTTTTCTGCTTCTTCATATTTTTTTTCCTTAGCTTTTTTTAACGCCTCATATGCATGGTTCTTGCAATCTCCAGCATTAACTATGATATTCATGATCTGCATTTCTAACTCTTCCATTTTATCCCCCTCATTTATATCGTTATCATTAATTCATTGGTATGAATTTATTATATTCCTAATATTAACTTTTGTAAATATAAATTTTGTAATTTTTTTATTTATTATATATTTAGTCAAAAAAATCCATAGCTATATTCATGCACACTACTTTAATAGCCGCCTTAAAATATAGTTATGGATTTATCAAATTCTATAATATTAAAATATCTTATATTCTATTTTATTTTTACACTTAGCTATAAGCATTTTAAATATATCAAATGATTGTCCATCTTCATCTGACATTATTTCTAGATGCCATTGTGCTGCAATAACATGTAATTTATTCATGATAGCATACAACCGGGGTCCCTGGCTCTATATTATTAAAAATTTTAATTGCCAAATCATATGGAGCATTTATGCACCCATGAGAACCATTGGTTGTATAAATATCCCCTCCAAAATTATATCTCCAGCTTGCATCATGTATTCCTATGCCGCCATTAAACGGCATCCAAAAATTAACTGGTGAAGCATATCCCTGCCCTTTTAATACTGTGTCTTTCTGTTTATAAACTAAGGAATATATCCCTGCTGGAGTTGCACAATCATTATTCACATTTCCTGATACAATATCACCTTCTGTTATTAATCTTCCGGCTTTATAAAACCATAAATGCTGTCTAGACAAATCTATTTCTACATAGGTGTTTCCTATATCATTTTTTCCAGTAGATGCTGCCTTTTGCAAATACTCTGGCTCTTTTGATATGTTTTTTCCATTTTTTATTGCCTCAATTAATAGTACACCTTCAAAATCTTCATCTATTTTATTTCCATAGCTTCCTCCTGCAACTTTAATCTTGTTTCCTAATGAAGTTGTAAATTCTCTTTCTTTACCTACTGTATTATATTTATTAGCAAGTGTTTTAATATACTCTTTTACATTTTTATCATCAATATATACTTCGTATTTATCATCAATCCTTAGCCAATTACGAATTTGCTCTTTATTTAAAATTTCTTTATCATTGCCAAATGAATAAGTTACTTCTGCACATAAATATTTGTTTAAAGTATCCTTAGCTTGTAATACTTCTTTAGATTTTGATGTATATTCTGGCTTTGTATAACAATCTAGTTTTTCTATATTTATTTCTTGTTCTAATTTTTCAACAGCTTCAGTAATCTTTTCCTCTAATACATTCTTGTCAATTATATTTCCATATCTCTCATCAACAACAATATACTCCCCATTACGATAATCAATTTTAGCATTCTCGTTTTGTCTAACATCTTTACTTCTTAATTCTATTATTTTATCTACTGATTTTTTTAATAATTCTTTATCTACGGTAACCAAACTATTTGTTTCATAGCTATTATGTTTCAACATTCCGGCAATACACCAAAATGGATTTTCTTTATCCTTTATTTTTTCTATTTGATTTCCCAGATCATATTTTAATCCAATGCTATTTCCTGTTATATATTGAGTTTTTTGATCTTCTTCATTTATATTCACGCAATAATTATCTAACTTGTATGAAATAATGTCTTTTGCATCCTCAACACTTTTTCCAAACATATTAATTCCATCAATTGTTGTATTATAAAAATGAGTTCTAAAAAATATTGTTATTCCTATATATATTATAAAAACAATACAAATTAAAGTAATAATAGCCCCATTCTTTTTTATTATTTTTTTCTTTTTATTTTCTCCCAAAATTTTTGCCCCCCATAAAATAGAATAAAAACTGCAAGATTGACACCTTCACAGTTTTATACTCTATACTATGATTGATATATAAAATTAATACTAATTTTTATTAATTAACTGCTTTTATATTTTATACATATTTTAATTAAACTTCTAAACTTTTCATTACTCATATGGTAAAATTATATATATACTTTTAAATTTATACATTTTATAATATATCGAATTAGGAGAATTTTAATGGAAGAAAAAAGATTTGCTATTTTAATAGATGCAGATAATATTTCTGCAAAATATATAAAAAATATATTAGATGAAACATCTAATTATGGTACAGTCACTTACAAAAGAATATATGCTGATTGGACACAACCCACTAGCAACTCATGGAAAAATATTTTATTAGAAAATTCAATTATTCCTATTCAACAATATAGTTATACAACTGGGAAGAATTCTACTGACTCAGCTTTGATAATAGATGCTATGGATATACTTTATTCAAATACAGTTGAAGGATTTTCCATTGTATCTAGTGATAGCGATTTTACACGTCTTGCTATGAGACTTCGCGAATCTGGTATGATGGTTATTGGTATGGGAGAGCAAAAAACACCCAAACCATTTGTTTCATCATGCAATCAGTTTAAATTTTTAGACATTATTTCTGAAGAAGATGATAATAATTCTTCTATATCTGAATCTCAATCAGAATCAAATTCTGATAACACTCAAAGTCCATCTTTTAAAGATAAAAGTCTAACAAATATTGAAACAATAAAGAAAGAAATCATAAACATAATTAGTGATATTCAAGATAGTGAATCTGGTGTAAATATAGGAGAAGTAGGACAAAGATTGATAAAAAGATACCCCGATTTTGATGTTAGAAATTATGGATATAGTAAATTATCTCGTTTCTTAGCTGAAATAGAATCTCTAACTGTTAATCAAACTCTTGTGACACTAAAAATTGAAGATAATAATACTGATGCTCACACTCTAAAAATATCTAATGATATAAAAGATATGATTATTAAAATGATTAGCGAAAATAATAATAAAGTAAGAATGAGTTTAGTCCATCAGAAAATTTTAGAAAAATATCCAAATTATATAAAGAAGTATGGGTATAATAAAGCTGTTAACTTTTTTAAGTCACTTGATTTTTTAAATGTAAAACAAACCAATACTTCCTTATTTCTTACAATGCGAAAATAATTTATATAAAATGAAAAATTTATAAAATTGATAAAGAATCCTCTAAAATTATTGTTCAATTTTAGAGGATTCTTTGTAATATTTTTAAATTTTAATTTTATGCTTAGTAATTTTTTATTATATATGTTTAGTAATGTACTGTATTTCTAGTATGCTTTTTTATTTATATTAGTTAGAGAATGTTTGAGTCCCCATATACTTACCATTTCCTTTAAGTACGCCTATACCAACTTTTGTATAGTTAGGGTTCATCATATTTTGTCTATGCCCTGATGAATTCCACCATTGATTAAATAACTCAACTGGATCATAACTATTATATGCAATATTCTCTGCTGTCGCAGTATACTTATAGCCTAAAGTCTTAAGCCAATTAGTCCAGTTTGTTCCATCTGGATTTGTGTGACTAAAGTAATTATATTGAATCATATGATTACTTTTATATCTTGCAACATCTAATAATGTATTGTCCATAGTTAATGGTTTTAATCCAGCAGCTACTCTCTTTTCATTCATTAATTCAAGTATCTTTTGCTCCGCACTACTTTGAATTGTTGTTGAATAATTTGTAGGTAATGTAGGTAAACCACTTACATTTACTGACCCATTATCGTTTTGATTGTTGTCTGGAGTTGTTGATCCATTATTACCGTTTGATCCAGCATTATTGTCTGGAGTTTCTGTTGTTCCATTATCTCCATTTGATCCTCCATTATTATCTGGAGTTTCTGTTGTTCCATTATCTCCATTTGATCCTCCATTATTATCTGGAGTTTCTGTTGTTCCATTATCTCCATTTGATCCTCCATTATTATCTGGAG
>ENA-OWPM01000462-OWPM01000462.1-human-gut-metagenome-genome-assembly--contig:-NODE-462-length-48466-cov-26.703642_pt1 | contig 48466 bp, 40 predicted proteins | sample MGYA00248267_ERZ651852 | MGnify/ENA primary metagenome ERZ651852 (study PRJEB26924, sample SAMEA4378228) | human gut metagenome | biome: human gut; feature: human-associated habitat; material: faeces...
ATCCATTTAATTTATTTTTAAAAGAAGTGTCGCACTTGGATTGACAATTCATCATTAGATAAAATCAAATACTTAATAAAAAAATATTAAAAAGAAATGTACCTAAAAAGTTATTTTTATTTAACTTTTTAGGTACATTTTCCTTTATATTGTAAAAATTTATTTTTTATATTTCTTTAATATTGATCTTATTATCCAATACATGGCTTTTATAAAATTACCATTTTTTATATAAAATTTTGCATATAATCTCATTTGACGATATTTTGTGGGATACTTATCTAAAGGCTCATTTTTCCATGGAGATATTTCTTTATAGTTTCTAAAATATCTTGCTAAAGGATGAAAACACCATTCATGCCACGGTTTATTAAACCCATGATAATGAATAAAAATTGTATCAGTTGGTACATTTTGCAAATTTTTATTATGTTTCAAACTTATATTTGCCAAAAAATTATATTTTGGTTCTATATATTTAACCTTATTTTTTAATACTATATTTAACGCATCTTGATCAAAACATCTAAATTCATAACCATATTTCAATTTTTTTTCTGGAAATTTATTTATTTCTCTTAAAATTTCTATGCACTTTTCTGATACTTTATATTCTACCCATTTTTTTAAATCAATATACATCATTCCAGAATTAAAATATTTTTTATTATCAGCCAATAATATAGGATTTCCTTTTTTATCTAAAATAAAATCATCTACTACTGCTGCTATATTATCTTTTAAATCTATATTCAAATAATCTTTTAAATCTCGTATAGCTACCATATCTGCATCTATATATAAATACTCATTTGTTAGATCTTTTAATTGATAGGGAATTGCAAATCTATAATAAGCAGCAACAGTAAACTCTTTATCATCTAAATTTAAAAATTCACTATTATCAATTTCATAAATAATAATATCTGTATTATAAAATTTTATAAGTTCTTTAAATCTACTTAATTCTTTATCATCTATTTTATTATCTATAAAAATATGAAAACTAATTTTTATATCTTTATTATTCTTCAAAATAGATGTTATTAATACTCCTACTGGATATGTAAAAGCTTTACTTATTCCAAAAGCAATATAAAAATCTGATTTTTTATCATCTCTAGTTAAATTTATTTTATTTTTCACAGCATGTTCAAACATATTATTTTCTTTTTTCCTCTATTACATCTTCGCAAAATTCTATTACATTATTAATATCTATATTTTCTAAGCAAGGATAACTTTTACATTGTTTGCGCTTTTTATCACTACATGGATAGCATCTCAACTTAGGATAAACTACTTTTACTTTATCACTATACGGAGCCCAATGTTTGTGTGAAGTTCCTGCAAAAATAACTATTGTATCAGTTTCTTGAGCTGCTGCAATATGTGCTGTACCTGTATCTACACTTAGTAATAAATCACTTTGTTTTAATAAATATCCCAATTCAGGCAAATTAGTTTTCCCACAAAAATTCACTATATTAATTTTACTTTGTTCAATAAAACTTTGTGCATAATCATAATCATTAGCTGAACCTACTACATAAAAATTCAACTCATATTTTTGATTTAAAAAATTTAATACCTTTATAAAGTTTTCTTGCGACCAATCTTTAAATTTTATACCACTTCGTATACATAACGCCACATTTAATCTGTTTTTTGATAAATTATCTAATAAACTGCTCACCTTTAATTGACTTTCATTAGAAAGATTCGGCATTACCATTTTTGCTTTATCAAATCTACCAGTAATACGATTAATAAAAATTTCATGATTTTTTACTTGTTGAGTATTTATAAAATCATAATCTATTTTATAAATATCTGTATAAAATAATGTCAAATAAATATTTCTTAAAGTTATTTTTTCAAAGCCTATTCTCTTAGGTATTTTTGCTAAATAACTAAGCATCGCTGAACGAGGTTTATTATCAATAACTACAGCTAAATCAAAATTCTTACTTTTAAGTTCATCTACCGACTTTTTTATATCATTCCACTTAGCCTTATGCGAATAATCATATAATAAAACTTCATCAATTACTGGATTATTTTCTACTATAGATTTAGTTAATGGTTTTACTAACATTGTTATTTTTGCTTCTGGATACGCTTTTTTCAATAAATAAGCACTAGATGTTGCCATTATAGTATCGCCAATTTTTCGTAAATTTAATATTAATATATTCTTATATTGTAAATTCATTGCCAATAAAGTCACACCCTAAAATTAAAATTTACCCACTATTTTTTATACTAACATATACTTCTATAAGTTTTTTTATCATTATTTGATTAGCAAAATCTTTTTCTACTTTTTTCCTTGCATTTATTCCCATTTTGTTACATAAATCTTTATCTTGAGCTAATCTATTTATCTTATTTACTAAATCATCATCATCATTATATTTTACAAGAAATCCTGTTTCTTTATCACTTATAACTTCACTAATGCCACCAACATTAAAAGCTATAGCTGGCTTTTGCATTGCCATTCCTTCAGCCAAAACTAATCCAAATGTTTCAAAATATGATGGTAAAACCATAACATCTGCTATATCTATATAATTTTCTACATCTGTCTTATGACCTAATAAATGTACTCTATCTTGTAAATGATATTCTTTTATTTTTTTCTTTAAATCACTGAAACCTTTTCCTTTACCAATTACTACAAGATGCCATTTTTTACTAACTTCATAATTTTTCAATACATCAAGTAAATGCTGATGTCCTTTATTTCGCAAATTTTTAATACGCGAAACTATAATCATAGTAAAAGCCTCTTGTGGTATATTATATTTTTTTCGTAATAAATTTTTATTTTGTCTATTTGGCTTAAATTTTTCAATATCTACACCATTATAAACAACTTGTATTTTTTCAGCTAAAAAGCCTTCTTTTATTGCAGATTTCCTAGAAAACTCACTTACAGCAATAATTTTGTCCACTTGATTTATAATGTCTTTCACTTTTGCTGGTAATACACCATGAGCTGTATATACTATAGGAATATCTAATTTATACTTATTTCGTGTCTTTACGGCTACAATACCTGCTGCTTCCGAATTGGCATGTATTAAGTCTATATTATATTTTTCTACAATACGTTTTAATAATAATCCTGATATAAACTTACTCAATCTAATCGGTAAAAAAAAATGTTTTATTCCTTCTTTTTGTAATTCAACCGCCAACGCTCCACCAGCAGAAGCAATAAAAATATTGTAGCCTAATGATTTTAAACTACGAGCTACCAAAGCTACATATGATTCAGCACCACCTATATTCATACGAGGTACTAATAATAAAATATTTTTCATAAAAAATTACTCCATAATTTTTCTTAAAGAATTAACAATATTTTCTACCTTTATATTTTCTGTTAAAACCTCACAACGATATAATGATTTTTCAGGAGCCCATGCGTCTAGATGTGCTTTTGTATGAATATAAAATAAACAAACTGTAGGTACATCTACTGCCAAACCTAAATGCATAGTTCCTGTATCCACACTAATTAAAGCTTTACAATTAGCTAGTAGCGCTCCAAGTTGAGCAATAGTCGTCTTATCTACTAAATTTATAAAATCATCTTTAGCTATTTTAGACAATTCTTCTCCATATTCTTTTGCTACATTCCCTGCCCCTAATAGTAATAAAGTATAACCTTTACTTTTTAATGTTTGTATTAATTCTTTACAATCTTTTAAAGGCATATCTTTTTCTTTCTTTTTAGAAGTAGTACATATTGCTACTAATTTATTATCTTGTATATTTAAACCTTCTAATAACACTTCAATATCATCATATGATGATTCTGGTGGTATAAATTTCATTGGTAATTCTCTTATAGCTTTTTTACTATATTGTTCTAATAAAATACTATTTTTAGTCTGTACTTTTGTCTTACCATGATAATCTATTTCTCTAGGATTATCTAATAAAAAATTTATTATACCTTTATTTTCAGCATATACTTTTTTAGCCCCAAATAATTTTGCTAAAACAATACCTCTTTCATTACCATAGATAACAAAAGCTGCTTCAAAGCCTAATTTAAATTTTTCTTTATATTCTTGATAAAAATTCCATGCTCCCTTTACACCATGATGTTTACCCTTTTTATCATAAGCTACTACTTCATCTACTCCATCACAGTAGGTTGCTACTTCTACAAATGGCTTATTAACAATAAAAGTTATATGTGAATCTGGATATAATATTTTTATATTTCTACATAAAGGATTAGTAAGTAAAGTATCTCCAAAAAAAGATGTATTAATAACTAAAAATTTTTTCATAAAATCTTTCCTTAAAAATTTATTGAATATCTTCTTCATATTCGTATAATATATTATTATACACTATATCTAAGGTTAGGAAAAATTATTATGTTTATACTATTATTAATTATTTTATGTATATTTTTTATCTTATATTTAAAATTTAAAAATTATGTACCAATTTTAATGTATCATCGTATAGCTGATATTCCTGGTGATAGAAATGCTCTACCTAAAGAAAAATTTGCCGAGCAACTAGAATATTTATCCAAGCATAATTATCATACTATTACACCAGAACAATTATATAATCACTTCGTAAATAAGGCTAAATTACCTAAAAATCCTGTCCTACTAACTTTTGATGATGGCTATCAGGATAATTATCTTGAAGCCTTACCGCTATTAAAAAAATACAATATGACTGCTGTTGTTTTTCCTATTTACAATTGGATTGGTAAACCTAACAAATGGGAAAATTTCGGTAAACAAGAAACTACTACCATGAATTTAGCAGAATTAAAATCTTGGCTTAATCACGGTCTAGATATCCAACCTCATACTGCCAACCATCCATTCCTAACTCAATGTAATGAGGAAAAATTAAATTTAGAAATTATTGATACCAAAACAAAATTTGAAAAATTATTAGATAAACCTATGGATTATCTTTGTTACCCATATGGTTTTTTCAATCAACAAGTAATAAATATAGTAAAAAAAGCAAATTATAAAATGGCATTTGCCATCTTTGAAAATGTTCCACTTTGGCATATTGACCTTTTTGCTCTTCCACGCATTCCTATACCTTCACACCAAAAAATGTGGGAATTCAAATTAAAAGTAAGCTCTATTCACATTATTTTCGTTGCAATGCGAAAATTGGAACGACAATTTAAACAGCTAAAAAATAAATTTAAATAAAAAAGAGCCTTAAGAATAAAAAAATTCTTAAGGCTCTTTATCTATCTAAAGCGAAAATATCTTATATGAATATATCTTCTTTTAAAAGAAATATCATATGTACAGCAAACAAGAGATATATATGCTATGATTTCACAGCTTTCTTCTAATAATTGATTATAATTACCAAATTGCACTAAACCTCTATCAAATACACATTGACTCAATATACTTGTTACTATAAAAAACAAAAATTCACCTAATGGAATATACCAGCAAATTCCTTGTCTTCTGCTTTGATAAAAATATACTACCAATAAAATCAAGGCTATTAATATTAAAATCCCTACTATTGGATAAACTACTGAACCATACCATAATTCATGCACTTTTACAAAAATCTGTTCACCATTTTTATCTATACCAATAGGATAAAATACACGACCCCAACTCAATTCTCTGCCAATCATCAATATATAAATTATTATCGAAGCTACATAAAATTTTATACTATCATATAAAATAAAATCTCGTATTTTCCCTATACAGATTACAATACCTAAAAATAAAATTACAACTTCTAAATTCTCTAAAAAATGATTTTCATAACTATATTCTATAGGTAAAACAAATGATAACCCAATAAAAATAACAGCTAAAATACACAAAATAACTAAAGCTTTTGTATATCTAATTTCAAAATTTAACATTTATATTCCTTCTTTATTTCTTTTTAAATGATATATCATAAGTAAAGCATACTAAAGAACAATATGCTAATATCTCTGTGCATTCTTCTAATAATTGACCATAATCTGCTAAAAACTTGATTAAATTTTTCTCAAATACTATCTGGCTCAATATCATCATAATTATAAATAAACGAATGCTATATCTAGGTATACTACAAATAATCTGTTCTTTTTTTATGTATTTATAAGTTTGTATCATTAAAAATAATGCTATTAAAACTAGTACTGCAATTATAGGATATACTATTGGACCATACCATATTTGATGGATATTCATAAAAATTTGTTCACCATTTTTATCAATACCGATAGGATAAAACACTCTACCATAACTTAATTCTCTAGCAATCATAACAATATAAAAAATACCACATGCTAAATAAAACTTATTAATTTTATCTTTATTTAAATTTGCAGTTTTATATAACATATTTATAAAACCAATTCCTAATACAAATACTTCTAGATTTTCTAACAAATGATTTTCATAACTACATTCTACCGGTAAAATAAAAGCTTGAGGCAATAAAAAAACCATCAAACCAATTAACATATAATACGTCTTATGTATATATTTATCTACACAAACCATCAATACCATCCTTTACAAAAATTTAAATTTATTTTCATCTAAAATTCATTTTTATAAAATATACTATAATTGAGATAGTAGAATATTTTTTATCTATAAACAATAATAAAGAAGTAAATTTTAAATAATTTACTTCTTTATTTTTTATTATTTTTCAAAACTAGATTTTTCTGGCAAAATTCTATCAAATGCCTGTTTTATTCTTTCTTTCATAGGTTCAAAATCCACATTATCATTGTCATTTATACATATCATAGGCATTGCTTGATTTTCTATAATTTTAAATAGTTCTTGATTTTGTTCTACTCCATTATAGATTTCATAAACCTTACCTTTTACATGTCTTCCTATTGGATAAAAATTTCCTCTAGTCAATTGCCAATAACGAATAAGCCAATTATCTAAATCTAATTTACTTCTAAACTTATGTGACGAAGTATCATCTAATGATTCATATTCTTTTTCCCAAATATCTTCATATTCACTTTTCAAAAAAGAAAAAGCTAAATGATTATTTGCAAATCCTTTAAATCTATGTTGCCCATAAAAAATTAAATTACGTAAAGCATTCCAACCATAAGCTAAATTTACCCATTTACTAAAATGCTTTTTCATCTGTTCCTTTTTATCAAAATGTCCATTTAAAATTGTTACACAATTTAATTTTATAAATGGCATCATATCTTCTTTAGTAGTTGTACTAATTGTACTAGTTATCGCAAAATCTGTCGGCAAACAATCTTTACCTGCAAAAAACAATTCTCTTTTTACTGGTCTTAATAAAAACATATCATCATTAAAATAAACAAATCTTTCTGCTAAACCGTTTATTCTATGCAAATTTAATTCAATAGGCTGGGAACTAAATGTAGGTAAATATTTTTGTGGTATAAAATCGCTATGTTTAGCAATATTTAATTTGGGATTATCTATATTTAACCATTTAGGCAAATGACCATAAGTTACAAAATGTATTTTGTTAACCCATGGTGCAAATTTTTCTACAGCTCTAAACCAATATTGCATATTATCCCAATCACGAAAACGCACATTACGATTATCTGCATTTTTATTGGGACTATACTTTGCTTTTTCTGCTTGCCATACTGGGTCGTTGCCATCAACCCAAGTAACAACAAAGTCAATTGGATAATTTTCACTCATCTTTTAACAACTCGCTTTGTCTTAATTTTTCTATGACTTGATTTGGTTTTATACTTGCTAAGCAATCTATATTTTTAGCACAAGTACGCTTCCAACAACCATCACATTCATGACCTGCTAAAATCACATTTTCACTTTGTCTATATGGACCGTTTCTATTAGGATCAGTTGGCCCCATAAGCATAATTGCAGGAATATTTAAAGCTGCTGCTAAATGAAGGTTTCCTGTATCTCCTCCTACAACAGCCTTTGATAATTTAATAAGTCTAGCCGTTTGCATCAAACTCGTTTTTCCCACAAAATTTATAATATTATTTTCTCTAGCTAATTTAATAATAGCTTGTGATTTTTGTTCATCATCTTTTCCAAAACCAATTAAGACTACTTTTAAATTATATTCTGCTAATAAATCACTTAATTTCGCAAAATTTTCCACAGACCAACATTTATTTATCCAATTAGTGCCCACTGCAAAAATTATAAATTTTTGATTTAATATATTCTCTTTAATCAATAAATTATCTACAAAATCAATTTCATCTTGTGTATTAACTAAAGGAAATATTATATTTTCTGTATCACAATCTAAACATTTAACAGTATCTAAATATCTATCTACAATATGACCATTTTTATTATTGCCTACTATACGTTTACTGATTAAATTGCTACCTTCACGCATATCTACATAACCTATTTTTTTCCTTGCCTTGGCAGCAAATACTACAGCTGCTGACTTAAACAAACCTTGTAAATCTATAGATATATCATATTTTCTTTTTTGCAATAACTTAGCAAATGGTCGATAATTTTCCTTAAAACCATTCCATGATTTAAATGCTTTTTTATGAAAAATAATTATTTCATCTACATATGGATTGTGTTTCACCAATTCATATGCTGTAGGTTCCACAACCCATGTAATATGCGCATTAGGATATCGTTTTTTCAAAACATATGCTACAGGTAATGCATGAATTACATCTCCTATTGCACTTAATTTTACAATTAAAATATTCATAAAAACCTCATTACTTCTATCTATCGAAAATATAAATTAAAAATTTTTACTAATATATTTTTCTATTATTTGATTTTACCAATATTTTTTCAAATAGTAAATACTTATTTACTATTTAAAGTCCCAAAAGAAAAGCTACATCTTTAAATTATCTAAAAATGTAGCATATCTTTAAATTATTTAATTAATATATATCTAATATTTTTTGTACTATATTTGTGGTAGAACATCCCTCTACTACTTTTATAAATTTTATCTTACCACCATATTTTTTTACTGTTGATGTTTCTGGAAGAGATTCTTCTGTATAATCTCCACCTTTTACATAGATATCTGGTTTTACTTTACTGATTAATTTATCAGCTGTTGTTTCATCAAAAATAACTACATAATCTACAGCTTTTAAACTATCTATAACCTCTGCTCGCTCTTTTTGCGGAACAATTGGTCTTTTGTCTGATTTATACTGCTTTACAGACTGATCACTATTTAACCCTAAAATTAAATAATCTGCTAATTTACTAGCTTCATTTAAATAACGAACATGACCTGCATGTATTAAATCAAAAGTGCCATTAGTAAGTGCTATAGTTTTATTACCCTTACGCAAGATTTCACAAAACTTTTCAATATCTTGTATATCTATAATCATCACTAAAATCCTATCTGTAACTATTATTTTTTCAATACAGCAATTAATTCCTCATCAGAAACTGTAGCTGTTCCCATTTTACGTACAGCAATACCAGAAGCAAAATTAGAAAGTTCAGCTGCTTGACTTGGCATCGCACCTGTAGCTAATGCTGTGATAAAGGTAGCAACACATGTATCGCCTGCTCCTGATACATCAAATACTTCTGATTTATCAGATACTGGGATATTATGCACATCTCCATTTGCTTCAAATAAAGTCATACCTTTTTCGCCACGTGTAACTAAAATTCCCTTTGCTTGCATTTTTACTAAAAATTCCTGTGCCGCTTTATATAAGCTATCTTCATTATCTATTTTATAGCCTACAGCACTAGCTAATTCTGCATCATTTTGTTTTACATAATCAGTACCTACAAAATTGAAAATAGCATATCGAGAATCTATTATTGATGGTATATCATATTCTTTACTTAAAGATAAAATTAAATCACGAATTTTAGGTGTAATTGTTCCACTGCCATAATCGCTCATTACTACACCTTGCATCTGTGGCATAACCATTTGAATGTAATTCATCAATTCTTTTTCATATATTTCACTGATAACTTCATTACATTCTCTATCAATACGTACTACCTGTTGACTTACTGTAGCTCTGCCACCTGCAATAACACGTGTCTTAGTAATAGTTTTGCGATTTTGATCACAAAACATACCTTCAGTATTTACATTATTTTCTTCTAATATTTGCTTTAAATTTAAAGCACCTTTATCTTCGCCTAAAATACCTACAGCAAAAGCTTTTCCGCCCAATGTAGCTACATTATTAACTACATTAGCAGCACCGCCAGCCACTGTTTTTTCTTCTGACTCTATCAATACTAAAACTGGCGCTTCACGAGAAATACGAGAAATATCGCCTTTTAAATATATATCAGCAATCATATCACCAATAATTAAAATGCGTTTTCCCTTAAATTTTTCTACAAAATCAATCAATTCCGGCTTCATAAATTCACCTTTTTTCTCTATATATTAGAAATTCAAGAAATTAAAATGTAAACTCCATTTATCTTTTTTCTGTTCATATTTTAATTCAGTTTCTACACAATGCCAATCATGATACCAATAATAATCTAAATCTCTTAAACGAAGCTGATCTGACGCATCATATCCTGTTGCTACAACAAAGCGATTTTTATCATCGATAGTATAACTTAGACCTGCGGATACTTTTTTGGAATAATCTTCCAATCCATACTGGAATAAAGTATTTTCTGCACTAACTCTTGAATAATGATATCCTGTATAAGCTACTAATCTATCAGTTAATTCACCAAGTAAAGTCACATCATAATATAAACTATTATAATTGCTATCATCATAATCTTCATAAACTAAGCGATAACCTATGCTTGGAAATAATCTAAATTTACCTTCTGTATCTAAATTTATAGGATCATGATGGAGAGATAAATTATGTTCACGATGCCAACTTTTAATATTATTTTCTTCCCATAAACCATATTCATTATAGAAATTAAAACTAAGTGGTGTATCGCCTATTCTACTGCCATAATTATATACATATGCTATATTTTTTTCTAACCAACGATCATCATCATCTTCATATTTACCATTTTCTATTTTAAAAGTACTACCCGCATTATTCCAAGCTACACCATAAATATTTCTCATATCATGCTTAGTAGTATATTTTAAATCAGCATAAGCTTTTACATTATCCATAAGTGGTGCATCTAATTTATAACCGATAGATAAACCATCATCATCATTTATACGAATACGCAGTGGTATCCATTGATTTTTTCCATCGCTATTAGTACCTATTTTAGTACTATATTCATCTGTTTGATAAATAACTTGGCCTTTGATTAAAAATTTCGCATTATATGCTACCATATGATCATCAGGATAAATTTCAATTTTCTCAGCAGTCAAACAGTAATCTGGTTTTTTCGCAGGACAACGTGTCATAGTGCCATTGTAAATTATATAGTAATCAGGATAAAATTCTACTTGTTCCCCTGAAATATATCTATTATCTACACGGCCTTTTACATTATTCATTACACCTGTTTTTTCATTATAATTATATTTTGTTTTCTCACTGTTGATATCAAGTGTTGGGTTAGCTACCTGCATAACATGAGCATGAACAGGAATATCCACATCACCTGTATTTAAATTACCATTTGCATCTTCAGTAGTCATGCGTGAATAATTCTGCGTGATTTTTACATTGCCCTTACCATATACTTCACCTGTTACTGAATCATACATAATATCATTACCCTCAAAAATAATTGGTGCTTCTTGAGGATTTTGTATAACAATGCCTTCTTTTTCATATTGAGCATCTAATTCTGCTTTAAATTCATTAATAGCTCTATTTTTTTCTTTATCTCTAGCTTCACGACGTTGGTCTTCAACATAATTTAAGATTTCAACATCAGTATCTGAAGCTAATACTGGCTGATTATATGTACATAAAGATAATGCACTTAATGATATCGCCCACAATATTTTTTTCTCTATTTTCATTAAAATATTCACCTATCTTAAAATAAATTTAACTAAATACACTTAAATTATTATACCATGATAATATCTTCTTTGCCGAATTACTTTTCGCTAAAATCTAAAAGGACTCTACATTTATTGCAGAGTCCTTTTTATTTATCTATTATATTTTTCTACTAAGGAACACAAATACATTGCTTTTTCATCCGTCAATGCATCTTTTTGCATACGCCAGCCCCAGTTAGTGCCTACTGTACCAGGTAAATTCATTCTATCATTACTATCCAACTTCAAAACATCTTGCATTGGCAATATCGCCATCTTAGAAGCACTAGCATATGCTAATTTTACCAATTCATCTAATAAAGCCTCATTATCATCAACTTTAACTTCTAATAAATCTGCTAAAACTGCTTTATCCTGCGGAGATATATCCTCTTTAAGCCAGCCTAAAGTTGTATTATTATCATGAGTTCCTGTATAGACAATGCTATTTTTCGGACTGATAAAGTTTAATTTATGATATTTATTTGCATATAATTCAAATTGTAAAACTTTCATGCCTGGGAAATTACAACTATTTTTCAAAGCTTCGACTTCTGGCGTAATTACACCTAAATCTTCAGCAATAATTGGCACATCACCTAGATATTCTTTAATTTTATCAAATAAATCTTTTCCTGGACCTTTGACCCATTTACCAACACGAGCATTTGTAGCCATACCAGATACTTCCCAATAAGCTTCAAAACCACGGAAATGGTCAATGCGAATTATATCTACTAAATTCAACAATGTAGCTATGCGTTTACGCCACCAACTATAGTCATCTCTTTGCATTACCTTCCAGAGGTAATGTGGGTTGCCCCAAAGTTGACCATCTTCACTGAAATAATCTGGTGGTACTCCTGCTGCTGTCTTTAAGGTGCCATCAGCATTCAAATTAAATAAATCTTGATGTACCCATACATCAGCACTATCATGCGATGGGAAAATTGGAACATCACCGACTATTTGTATGCCTTTTTCGTTTGCATAAGCATGTAAATCCTGCCACTGTTTAAAGAAAATATATTGTTTAAACTTAGCATAAGCAATATCTTGTGCCAAAGAAATTCTACAAGACTCTAAAGCTTGAGGTTTACACAATTTTATGTCTAAATTCCATTCATACCATGGTAAATTTTTATAATATTTCTTTAATGCCATGAATAGTGCATAATCTTCAAGCCAATAACTTTGCTGTTGACAAAAAGCAGTATAATCTGCATCTGCTACAAAATTGGCAAAAGCTTTTGTTAAGATTTTTTCTTTATAAGCTTCTACTTTTACAAAATCTACTTTATCAACATCAGCTTTATAATCTAAAACAATATCTTTGGCTTCTAATAAATTAATTTCCACCAATTTTTCAGGAGAAATAAGCATAGTATTGCCAGCAAAAGCAGATGGAGATTGATATGGAGATGCTCCATATCCCACTGGATTTAATGGCAATACTTGCCAAATCTTTTGTTTAGCTTTTACTAACCAATCCACAAAATTATAAGCTTCTTTTCCTAAATCACCAATACCATAATCAGATGGAAGGGATGTTGGATGCATGATAATACCAGCTTTTCTAGCATATTCTATATTTTCTTTTTCCTGTTCAAATACTAGAGCTGTAAGCGGTTCAATTTCTATCTTAGCCTTATTATCTATGATTTCCACATCAGGATACATATTAGTTATTTCATGTAATTTATGCTGACAAAAACCATGAACATCTATTTCTATCATCATAGTTTTTTCTTGATGACGATTTAACACCACTAAAATGCAATCATCATCCATTTTTTGTCCAAATCTATCTTTGCCTAATTTTGTAGTTCTCATATAAGCTAAGACATCATCTTGAGCATATACTGGTATATACCAACCAGTTTGCAATACTTGTCGATGATTGCGCAGTGCTATCATACGCGTAAAGAAATGACGTAAATTATTATCAGCTTCATCCCATTTATAGCTTGCTCTATTATGTGGGTCGCGATATCCTTGCATACCGATTTCATCGCCATAATAAATTGATGGTACCCCCGGCAATGTCATCTGCCAAACAACAGCTAATTTCAAACGAGCAATAGCTAAACGCAAATGAGCATCATCTAATTTGAATTTTGCCTGTACACTAGCTGGTACATTTTCTACACTTGGAGCTTCGCCTAATAAAGTCAAAATACGTTCTACATCATGACTACCCAATAAATTCATCATGGCATAGAGATTTTCTTCAGGATAATTTTCATGCTGATTTAAAATACTTACTTCTGTTTCTTGAGCTGATTTATTTCTCAAAATAAAATCTAAAATAATTCTGCGCAATGGATAATTCATCGCACTATCCATCTCATAACCACAAAGATATTCGCGATGAACATTATATGCTATTTTATTTGAAGCATCTTCCCATACTTCACCGATAATAACTGCATCTTTATCTAATTTCTTCAATTTTTGATAAAAACAACGTGTAAATTTCTGTGGCAATTCATCAATTACATCTAAACGCCAACCACTTATGCCTTTATCCATCCAAAAATTCATTACACTATCTTCACTGCGAATGATGAAATCCATATATGATGGTGTTGTTTCCTTTGTATTTGGCATACTTGTAAAGCCCCACCAACAATCATATTTACAAGGATATTCCTTGAAATCATACCATTCATAATATGGGGACTCTTTAGATTGATATGCACCTACACTATCAAAATTGCCGAAGCGATTGAAGTATATACTATCACTGCCAGTATGACTAAATACCCCATCTAAGATAATACGAATTCCCATCTCTTTAGCTTGACTACAAAGTTCAGCAAATTCTTCATTAGTGCCAAACATTGGGTCTACTTGATGATAATCTGCCGTATCATAATGATGATTAGCACGTGATTTAAAAATAGGATTAAAATAAATCACAGATATTCCCAAATCTTTTAAATAAGATAATTTCTCTTTTATACCTTGGATATTTCCGCCAAAATAATCATAAGTGATTACATTTTTAGTATCTGGGTCTAAATAATACATTGGTGGTTCATTCCAATCACAATGAAGCACCGCATGTTTTTTCTGTGGAATATTATTGCCACTACGATAAAATCTATCAGGAAAAATCTGATACATAACAGCTTTTTTAAACCAATCTGGCGTTTTTACATCTTTTTTAAATACTGTAATCTGATAAGATGGTGGCACCTCTAATGCTTCTTGACCAATACCACCCATTTGCGCCTTATTATTGCCATAATATAATAATTTACCATCAGCTAATTCAATTATAAAATAATACCAAACAAGACAACCATCTTCAGGCATATCTAAATCAATAAAATAATGTTTTTCATCCCATGAAGATTTTTTTAAATTATAATATATTGAACCACAAGTTTCTTGCCATGTATGTAAACGCACCAAAGAAACTTTATCTTTTAAATCAACATCAATTGCCAATCTCACAAAAGATTGTGTCGGCACTGCCCCTATAGGACTGCGATAATATAGATTTTGCGAATCATGAAAAATCATTTATATTATCCCTCCCCTGATTAAAACTTTAATTAAAACTTCAATCATCTATAAAATAATTATCGCTTAATACAGACCTTATTTTGTTGAGTAAGCAAAATTTTATAAAAGTCGTATTAAGCGATAAAATTTTTATTTTAAACTAATTATTAAGCCTTTAAGCTATTATACAATTCTTTATATTGTTTAGCTGATTCTTCCCAGCTGTAATCAGCAGTCATAGCATTGTCTACAAGATGAATATGTTTTCTATCATCAGCAATACCATCTATTGCACGTTTGATGGAGAATAATAATTCATGTGCATTGTAGTTATTAAAGCTAAAGCCATTACCAGTTTGAGTGTAATTGTTATATGCTTCAACAGTATCTTTTAAACCACCTGTAGCACGTACAATTGGCACAGTACCATAACGGAGAGCGATAAGCTGACCAATACCGCATGGTTCATATTGAGATGGCATCAAGAATAAATCACTTGCAGCATAAATTTGATGTGCTAGTTCATTATTAAAGAAGATATTAGCAGATACTTTTTTCGGATAGCGCCATACAAGACCTTTGAACCAGTCTTCATATTGTCTATCGCCTGTACCTAAGATTACAAATTGTACATTTTCATATTCAAGTAATTCGTCTAAGATACGTGTAACTAAATCAAGACCTTTTGCTTCAACTAAACGAGTTACCATACCAATCATTGGAATTTTACGATTTACTGGTAAGCCCAATTTTTTCTGAAGTTGTTCTTTATTATCACCTTTGATAGCAATTGCATTATGTACATCAAAGTTTTTAAAGATGTACTTATCAGTTTCTGGATTATAATCTTCATAATCAAGACCATTGATAATACCAGATAAATCTGCATCACGTTTTTGAAGCATACCTTCAAGACCTTCACCATAATAAGGATCTTGAATTTCTTTAGCATAACTGCGACTTACAGTAGTAACTTTATCAGAATATACGATAGCACCTTTCATGAAGTTGATATCATCGAAGTATTCCAAATCACCATTGTTGAAGTATTTCCAATCAAGACCTAATACATCTGGTAAATATCCTTTCCAGAAACGACCTTGATATTTCAAATTGTGAATAGTATATACTGTTTTAATCTTGTTATAGCGTACATCTTCATTATGTTCGAGTTTTAAATAAACGCTAATTAAACCAGTTTGCCAATCATTCATATGAATAACATCTGGCCAGAAATCAATATGAGGAAGCATTTCAAGAACAGCTCTGCAGAAGAAAGTAAATCTTTCTACATCATCTGGATAACCATAATATCCTTCACGATAGAAATATTCCTGATTATCAATGAAATAAAATGGTACATCTTTATAATCGTATCTATCAATACCTAGATATTTTTTACGCCAGGAAACATTGATTTCACCATCATAAATATGTTCCATATTATTGCGATATTCTTCTTTTATACCACTGTATTTTGGTATAACAACACGAACATCTACACCTTTTTGTTTTAATTCTTTAGGTAAAGAACCCGCTACATCTGCAAGACCGCCTGTTTTTACAAAAGGCACAGCTTCTGAGGCTACATATAAAACTTTTAACACTATAACACGACCTTCCTCTATGATTGTATATATAGCCCATATAATAAAAATTATATGGGCTATAACTTAAATTATTTCAAGGCATAAGCTTTAGCCTTTTGACGTTGTTTTGATCTATTACCATTAAGTTTTACCTTTTCTGGTTTTTCAGCTTCAATTACTGTCTGTTTTTTAGCTTCAACAGGACGCAATTTCAATCTGAAATATACTGTACCAAGTGGTGGTAAAGTAATTTGAATAGATTGATTTAAATTATGCCAGAATACATCTTCTGATTTAAAGTCACCTTCATTTAATACATTAGAACCACCATATTCTTCTTTATCTGTATTAAATACTTCTTGATAAATACCTTTTTCAGGTACACCAATGCGGTAACCATGACGCACTTCTGGAGTGAAGTTACATACTACAATGATGAAATCATCTTGGTCTTCAGCATAACGAATAAAGGAAATAACGCTATTTTCATTATCGTTACAATCAATCCAGCGGAAACCACGCCAATCAAAGTCTACTTGCCATAAAGCTTTATGTTCACAATAGAATTTATTCAATTTTTTAGAGAATCTCTGCATTTTTGTATGCATTGGATACAATTCAGCTAAATGCCAATCAAGACTATCATCATATTTCCATTCGATAAATTGACCAAATTCGCCACCCATGAATAATAATTTTTTACCAGGGTGAGTCATCCAATAACCAAAGAAGGAACGAAGACCAGCGAATTTACGCCAATAATCGCCTGGCATTTTTTCAATTAAAGAACATTTACCATGAACTACTTCATCATGAGATAATGGCAATACAAAGTTTTCAGAGAAAGCATACATCAAGGAGAATGTAATTTTATCATGATTCCATTTACGATAAATAGGATCAAGGCTCATATATTTGAGCATATCATTCATCCAGCCCATATTCCATTTATAGTTAAAGCCCATACCGCCCATATAAGTTGGACGAGAAATCATAGGCCATGATGTAGATTCTTCTGCCATCATTAAAGCATTAGGATGATATTTGAAAATCGCTTCATTTAGATTTTTAATCAATTCCATAGCTTCAAGGTTACCAGTGTCACCATATTTATTAGGTTCCCACTGACCTTCTTCACGACCGTAGTTTAGATACAACATATTAGCTACGGCATCAATTCTAAGCCCATCAATATGATATTCATTTAACCAAAATAGAGCATTAGAAATTAAGAAGCTATGCACTTCACGACGACCATAGTCGAAGTTAGTTGTACCCCATTGCCAATTTTCACGGCGTTTTTCATTATCAGATTCATATAAAGTTTCACCATCAAAACGGCGAAGACCATGAGCATCGTTACAGAAATGTCCTGGAACCCAGTCCATGATTACAGCAATACCATTTTGATGAGCTAAATCTACTAAATACATGAAGTCTTTTGGTTCACCATAACGACTAGTTACTGCATAATAACCAGTTGCTTGGTAACCCCAAGAACCATCAAATGGATGTTCACAAAGTGGCATAAACTCAATATGAGTATAATTCATTTCTTTAACATAAGAGATGAGCTGTTTTGCTGCTTCTCTATAAGTTAAATAATTACCTTCAGCATCACGACGCCAAGAGCCTAAATGCACTTCATAGATGAGCATAGGTTTATCATAAGAAGCTTCTTGTTGCTGTTTTTTTTGCCATTTTTCATCATGCCATTCATAACCGCGTAAATCATAAACGCGAGAAGCTGTTTTTGGTTTCTTTTCAGCATAAAAAGCATAAGGATCTGCTTTTAAGAAACGTTCTCCACCATTGAATGGCTCTATAGAATATTTATAAATTTCACCTTGCTGTAAATTAGGAATAAAAGTCACCCAAATTTCACCATCAGAAATTCTCTGCATTGGGTTTTCATTGTAATCCCAATTATTAAAATCTCCTACTACACTTATGGCTTTAGCATGAGGTGCCCAAACAGCAAAGCGTACGCCTTCTACTCCGTCTTCTACTACAAAATGAGCTCCTAACATTTGATACGCATAGAAATTTGTACCTTGATGATACAAATACAAATCAAAATCTTTTAATGCGGATACTTCCATATTTTTAGTTCTCCTTTGGAGTCATTTATTTTAATAAATTAATAGGTTCTACATTCCAGATATCTTTTGCATATTCGCTGATAGTTCTATCACTAGAGAAGATACCAGAATGTGCAATATTGATTAAGCTGGATTTTAACCAACCATAGCGGTCGAGATATTTACCTCTAATTTTTACATGAGCATCAATATAAGAATTGAAATCTTTGAATACGAAATATTCATCATTACTATTGAATAAATAGTTGTGTAAGTCATGGAAATCACCATTACCTACGAATGGACCAGTCAATAATTCATCAACTACATTGTGAATTGCTGGATTTGTATTATATTCAGTCCATGCGGAATATAATCCATTTTTATAGTATTCCATTACTTCATGTTCTTTTAAGCCAAAGATAACGCAGTTATCTTCTCCAACTGCATCGCAGATTTCCACGTTAGCACCATCTAAAGTACCAAGTGTGATAGCACCGTTCATCATGAATTTCATGTTAGATGTACCGGAAGCTTCTTTACCTGCAAGAGAAATCTGTTCACTAACATCAGCTGCTGGGAATAATTTTTCTGCTAAAGTAACACCATAATTTTCTAAGAATACTACATGTAAACAATCGTTTACATCTTTATCGTTATTAACAATATTAGCTACATTGTTGATTAAGCGAATTGTTTCTTTAGCGATATGGTAACCAGGAGCTGCTTTACCTGCGAACATATAAGTACGAGGTAACATTTCAGATTTAATAGATGGATTTGCTTTAATCAAATTATAGATATGCATTACATGTAAAATATTCATAATTTGACGTTTGTAAGAATGAATACGTTTAACTTGAATGTCATATAAAGAGTTAGGGTCAATAGTAAATCCACTACGACGTTTGATATGACCAGCTAAATAAATTTTATGTTCTTTTTTAACTTCTGCTAATTTATCAAGGAATGCTGTATCATCTTTATAATCTAATAAATCGATAAGACGAGATGGGTCTTTACGCCATTTATCAGAAATAGCTTCATCTATTAAGCTAGAAAGCTGTGGATTTGCAGCAATGAGCCAACGACGATGTGTAATACCATTAGTTTTATTATTGAATTTACCTGGGTAAATTTCATCAAAGTCACGCATAGTATGTGCTTTTAAGATATCGCTATGAATTTTAGCAACACCATTTACGCTGTGGCTACCTACAACAGAAAGACGAGCCATATGAACTACGCCATCTTGAATGATAGATACTCTGCGTACACGGTCTTCATCATTTGGATATTGTTTACGAACATCTTCTAAGAAGCGTGCATTGATTTCTTCTACGATCATGTAAATACGTGGTACGAGATTTTTAAACATATCAATTGGCCAAGTTTCTAATGCTTCTGGCATAATTGTATGGTTAGTATAAGCTACTGTATTTTTAGTGATATCCCAAGCAGTATCCCAATCCATACCTTCTTGGTCAATGAGTACGCGCATAAGTTCAGGAATTGCCATTGCTGGATGAGTATCATTGATATGAATAGCAATTTTTTTCGCAAAATCTTTTAAATCACCTTTACGGCGTTTATAATGACGAACAATACTTTGAACGCCTGCAGATACAAAGAAATATTCTTGAGTCAAACGAAGCATTTTACCTTCATAAGAGCTATCTTCTGGATACAAGCAAGAAGTGATTGCTTGTACACGATAAGATTGACGCAATCTTTCTTGTAACTGTTCTCTAGTACCTGATAAAGAAGCAAAATCTTGAGGAACTTCAGCATTCCAAAGACGAAGAGTATTTACTACATTGTTGTGGTAACCTACGATTGGCACGTCATAAGGAACAGCTGCAACTGTATTATATCCTTCATGAACTAATTTTAAAGAACCATCTTCTTGTTGAGCCATATAAGCATTACCACCAAAATGAACATCAACTTCTTTGTTAGCTTTGCGATATTCCCAAGCGAAACCATTTTTAAGCCAATTATCAGGAATTTCAACTTGTTGATTATCTATTATTTTTTGTTCAAACAGACCATATTGATAACGGATAGTACAACCATGACCTGGAAGGCCTAAGGAAGCCAAAGAATCAATAAAGCAAGCAGCAAGACGGCCAAGACCACCATTACCTAAACCTGCATCTGGTTCCTGTTTAAAGAGTTCTGTAATATCAATATTCAAGTCTTTCAAGGCTTCTTTACAGATTTCTTTCATATCAAGATTGATCAAGTTTGTATTTAATAGACGACCTAATAAGAATTCAATGGAAAAATAATATACTTCTTTGCATTGATTTTCTTCATAGTATTTATTAGTCATAATCCAGTTTTCACTGATGTACTGACGAACTGTTCTAACTAAAGTCTGATATAATTCTTCTTTAGTTAATTCATTCCAATCTTTACCAAATAACATATTTGCTGTTTTTAAGAAATTTTTCTGTAATGAAGCTCTCTCTTCAATTTGCTTATTGATTATTCCTACACTCACTATTACTTCCCCCTATAAGTTTTTACCTTAATCGCACTACCCTGAAATAAAAACTCTATATTTCTAAAAAAACCAAAACCTATATATTAATATTTTATATTATATAATTTATATTATATATATTTATAAATACAGTAATTATCTCATAAAGTCAACTTTAGAGATAATTACTATATTTTTTAACCTATATTATTTTAATATCTTATCTTTTGTTAATCAAATAACTGTATTTTTTTCAATGATCAATGGATAATTTTCAGCACCTTTTAACCATTTACCATCGGATACTACTACATTTTTATCGCAAATTACATTTTCTACTAGAGCATCATCTTGTAATTCACAATTCTGCATGATTACGCTATTTTTAACTTGAACGCCTTTTCCGATTTTAACATCACGGAATAAGATACTGTTTTCTACAGAACCTTCAATTACGCAACCATTTGCAACTAGAGAATTATTAACTTTTGCTTGTTTTTTGTACTGTACAGGAGCTTCATCACGAACTCTTGTATAGATTGGGTTATAACCCATGAATAATTCTTCCCAAATTTCTGGTTCTAACAAGTCCATATTAGTTTTAAAATAGGAAATTGTAGAGCAGATTTCAGATACATAACCTTCATGTTGGAAACCATAGATATTTAAATTATCCTGATGACGTAAAATACCATCAATCAAGAAATCATAGCCACCACGTTCATATGCTGTAGATATGATTTCCATGAATTTTTTACGGGACATTAAATAAATGCCCATGAATACTTTGGAATTTTCATAAACAGCTGGACGGTTAGCAATTTCTGTAACAAGACCATTTTCACCAGTCTGTAAAATAGTTGCATTGTCTGGACGTTCTTTATTTTCAATATGGTAAACCATAGTGATATCAGCACCAGTATTCTGATGGAAACGAAGAGCTGTAGTAAAGTCTATATTATAAACAAAACGGCTGTTGCAGATTAATACATATTCTTGTTCAGACTGTCTGATAAAGCTCATATGTCTATAGAAAGACTGTAAGTTACCATTACGGCTATCTTTATCCATTTTTATAGCTGGTAAATAGAATAAACCATCATGACGACGTGCTAAATCCCAGTCTTTACCAGAACGAAGATGGTCTAAGATAGAACGAGATTTTGCTGGCATCATCATACCAATTTTTGTAATACCAGAGTTAACCATGCTAGATAAAGCAAAGTCTAATAAACGATAACGACCTGCAAAAGGTAATGTTGCAACAGGTCTTTTTGTTGTAAGTGTTCTTATTTGTTTATCGTCTTCATATAAATCCATTATTCCGAGAACATTTTTCATAATTATATCCCTCTCTTATTTTATCCCACATTTACATTTTCAGTTGCATCGGAAACAACCATTGGTCGTACTGTTTCACCTTCAGGAATTACTACAATAGTGCCATCGTCACTACCTACTTGAGCAGTTGCTTCAATTTTGCTATTTTGAGCTACAATAGCTTTTTCAACAACAGCATCTGCTTCGATTTTTGCAAATGGCATAATTACAGAATTGCTTACTTTTGCACCTTTAGCAATGCGTACACCTGGGAATATAACAGAATTTTTTACTTCACCGCAAATCATAGAACCTTCACTTACAAGAGAATTTTTAATTTTAGCTTTTGGTCCTACATAATGAGGTGGCATAGCCATATCCACGGAATAAATTTTCCATTTACCATTCATTTCAAATGGTTGTTTTTCTTTTAATAAATCCATGTTTGCTTCCCAAAGGCTATCGATTGTTCCTACATCTTTCCAATAACCTTCAAATGCATAGGAATATAATCTAGCTTGGTCAGCTAACATTTTTGGAATAATATTTTTACCAAAGTCATGACTAGAAGTTTCATCTTTAGCATCATTTTCTAAGTATTCACGTAAGAAATTCCAGCTAAAGATATAAATACCCATAGAAGCTAAATTGCTTTCTGGTTTAGCAGGTTTTTCGGCAAATTTAGTAATACGACCTTCTTTATCTGTGCTCATAATACCAAAACGAGAAGCTTCTTTCATTGGAACTTTAATTACACCAATTGTAGCTTCTGCTTTATTCATTTTATGTGCTTCAATCATTTTAGCATAATCCATTGTATAAATATGGTCACCAGATAAGATTAAAACATAGTCTGGATTAGCTTTATTGATAAAATTAATATTTTGGTAAATTGCATCTGCTGTGCCTTTGTACCAATCTGCACCTTTTTCTCTAGCATATGGAGGTAAAATATATACACCACCATTTTTGCGGTCAAGATTCCATGCTTCACCAGTACCTAAGTATGTATGCAATTCTAGTGGACGATATTGAGTAAGTACACCTACTGTTTCAATGCCGGAATTTGCACAGTTACTCAATGGAAAGTCGATGATACGATATTTTCCACCAAATGGCACAGCTGGTTTAGCTATATTTTTAGTTAAAGCTCCTAATCTACTCCCTTGACCACCAGCCAATATCATGGCTAAGCATTCTGTTTTTCTCATAATATAAAACCTCCTGAAAAAAATAAACATAGTCTACACATCTTGTCAATTTAGACAAAAATGCAGGAATTAATCTATAAAAACTATTAAAATTTACACAAACATAACATATTACTTATAAAAACTTAACAATCTTAACAATTGTCGTACATTTTATAAAATTTAGATTAAATAAATTTACACTTCCTTTCTATTTATAAAACTTCTCAAATAAATAAAATTCGTTACATTTTCATTTGACAATATTACAATTCTATATAAATTTTGTAAATCCTTCTTTTTTTTTAAAATTTTTTAAAAAAATAATAAAAAAAGCAGGACATTAAATTTGTCCTGCTAAAATCAACCCTTTTTTATATTTGCTTATCGCGGAAATTTGTAAACCAAATTTTTTAATCAATTCATCTTTTAAAGATAATAAATCTTCAATTTTTCCTTGTTTTAATTCAATTTCAACTTCACAAATAGGAGCTTTATTTTCTCTTCCTTGAACAAAACCAAGGTCTAAAGCCACTTCTAGCTTAGAGTCTAGCCATGTTAGCTCTATACACTCACGCACAAAATCTGTTATTACTATCGGTAAAAATTTTTTATCCTTTGTAGTTTTAATCAAAGACCAAATGTCTTTATCTTCAGCAAATACATTTATATCTGGTGTCAACTTTGTTACTTTTTTATTAATTTCCACGCGTTCAAACAGACCATCACTGTTTACTTTTCCCGATTTGTACGTTGCTACGATACAATCATTTTCACAGCGTACACGATAAGCGATTTTATGTTTTTGATAGAAATTATCTTCCGTATCATAATAAATAGCCTTCATATCTATACGTTGCCATGATTGATCTTTATTTTCTTGCAAAAATCCACGTATATTTTCTATTTGGGCTTCATCTTTTATTTCCATTTTTACTTCTATTTCTTGATTATTCATGGATTTCCCAACAACCTTTCTCTTTCAATCTCAAGATAGCCTGATGTTTTGCTATTAAACTACTGCGATGAGCAATGCTGATAATTTTTGTATTTGGCAAATGAATTTTCAACATATCATATAAATTGCCCTCTAAATCTTCATCAAGTGCTGATGTCGCTTCATCTAAAAATACAAATTCTGGTCTATATAATAGAATTCGCGCAAAAGCTATTCTTTGTTGTTCACCTAAAGATAAAATCCTGCTCCAATCATCAACAATATCCAATTTATCTGCTAAATTTTCTAACTTACAAGCTATAAGTATTTCTTTTATTTCTTCATCACTATATTTTTCACTGATTACTTCTTCAACTACAGGATAAGAAATTGCCTGTCTTAAGCTACCAAGTGGCAAATATGGTCTTTGTGGTAAAAATAAAAATTCTTCTTCTTTTGGCAAATAAACATTACCTTTCGCATAAGGCCAAAGACCTGCAAGTGTTCGTAAAAGAGTTGATTTACCCACACCAGAAGCACCCATGATCAATAAAGATTGATATTTCATCAAATCAATTGTACAATCCTTGATTAAAACATCTTTATTTTTATTAGGAAGGAAAACATCTACATTTTCTATACCGACTTTAATATTAGAAGCATTATCTATGATTAAATCAGATTTCAAATCTAAAGCTTCACTGACATGACGATTAAAACCATCTAAACGGCGAACTACAGAGCACCACTGTGCTATAGTTGTATAAGCATCTACAAAATATGACATTGCTCCTTGAACTTGTCCAAAAGCATTTGATACTTGCATAATCCAGCCCACTTGCACCTCTTTAGCAAACCAACGCGGTGCAGCCAATAATAATGGAATGATAATCGCTAATTGACCATAACCAGCTGTAAAACCATTTAAGATTTTTTGACGAGTCATAATATCGCGGAAATTGCCAATTACAATCTTAAATCTAGTCAAGAAATTTTCTAACTCAGGCTTTTCACCACGATAAAAAGCAATCGACTCTGTATTTTCTCTGACACGCATCATCGCAAAACGGAAATCAGCTTCATATTTTTGCTGTTCATAATTTAAATTGATAAGTGCCTTACCCACCTTATGAGTGAGATACGTACCAACGATAGAATATACCAAAGATAACCAAACCATATAGCCATAGATAGTGAATTCATAACTGCCAATAGGCACAGTGATAATTCCTGATAAATTCCATAAAATTACGGTAAATGCTACCAAAGTTATCAATTGACGCACAAGACCAATTGTCAAAGATAAAGTCAACGCTACAAATTGATTAATATCCTCAGAAATACGCTGATCTGGGTTATCCATATCTTTTCCCATCAATTTCAACTTATAATAAGCTCTATTTTCCATCCATCTCACTAAATATTTATCAGTGAGCCATTCACGCCATTTTATCTGCAATAATTGTTGTAAATACACAGAATAAACGCCAATCGCTATATAGATAGCGGCAATCAAGGAAAATTTGCCCACTAAATACCAAAAACTATCAAATTCATAGGCTTGCAATACATCCCAAAATTCTTTATACCAATCATTTACCAATACCGTCAAAAATACACTAGCTAAATTTAAAATTAAAACAACAGCTAAAATACCATAAGCCTTCCATTTTTGTTCAGAACGCCAATATCCTAGTGCTAAAATTTTAAAAGCCTGTAAATAATACATAATTCTTCTTGAAGTCAAACCATACACCTCTATCCTAAAATTAATTTTCATATCTTCTAAAAAAATATGCTAAAATATATATTATGTTCATTTCTTTGATGGCAAAGAAACGAACCAAAGAAAGCCACCGCAGATAAAATTTTAGCTTTGCAAAATATTATCATTTCATACAATGCTTAAAACTCGCTCCGCTCAGACAGTTAAGCCAAAACCGTATTCAATGATAATTTTTTTCAATAATCATGCGATTACCGCTAAATTTTATAATGCGGAAGAAATAACAAATTATTTGTAAATAAAAATAATAACCAAATCTCCCTCACGTTAGCGAATTTTACGGTAGCCGTAGGCTATTGGCAAGAATAAAATTATGGCTATGGTTTTAGCTCTACTGTTTGAGCAACGCGAGTTTAGAGCGTTATAGACATAATTTTATAATTGACAAAGTAAAATTGATATCGGGAGGTAGAGTTCTTTTGTTACTTTTCTTGCTCATGAAAGAAAAATAAATCTAAATAGCGTCTATATTATATGTTCATTTCTTTGATGGCAAAGAAACGAACTAAAGAAAACCACCGCAGATAAAATTTTAGCTTTGCAAAATATTATCATTTCATACAATGCTTAAAACTCGCTCCGCTCAGACAGTTAAGCCAAAACCGTATTCAATGATAATTTTTTTCAATAATCATGCGATTACCGCTAAATTTTATAATGCGGAAGAAATAACAAATTATTTGTAAATAAAAATAATAACCAAATCTCCCTCACGTTAGCGAATTTTACGGTAGCCGTAGGCTATTGGCAAGAATAAAATTATGGCTATGGTTTTAGCTCTACTGTTTGAGCAACGCGAGTTTAGAGCGTTATAGACATAATTTTATAATTGACAAAGTAAAATTGATATCGGGAGGTAGAGTTCTTTTGTTACTTTTCTTGCTCATGAAAGAAAAGTAAATCTAAATAACATCTATATTATATGTTCATCTCTTTTGTAGTAAAGAAACAAAAAACACCATAGATAAAATTTTATAATCACCTTTATATTACTAATAAAAATAAAATCAATATCTCAAAATATTTTCTTTTTGATTTATTTTTCTTTTAATAAAAGAAAAATGAACATTACTATAAGGAGGAAAAAATTTTATGAATATTTTACTAGCTATTGCTGTTATGATTATTATCATTATTGCTAGTTATTTAGCTGATAGAAAATACCCTACAAAGAGAATATTTATTATTCCTTGTGGCATTATTTTACTTTGTTTTGTAGCTGTCTATAGTTCTTTAGTGATACCATCTTCTTCAAATTCTATCTCCACTGAGCAACGTTTGGCTATTTTAAATGAACAACCTTATTTTATAACATGGTACAATGATTATAAAAAAGATATCAATCAGCTAGATAGATTTGCTACAGTTTATCACAAAATCATTTCTAATTATGAAAATCAATCCATATCTGCAACTGAAGCTTTAAGTCAATTGCAAAGATTATATGATGAAACAAATGCTTTTAATAATTCACTACAAGATGCTTTACCGCCAAGTGAATTATCACAAAATAATTATACATTAGTTTATAATATTTTGGAAAAAACTCGTGTTTATAGTTATAAATTAAATGAAACTGTTCGTCAAAGTATTGTAATCATCAATGAAGGAACTTACAATCAAATTGAGCATAAAGATATTGTAAATAATTTAAATCATATTTATGCTATTGAAGCTCCTATAATGTTAGATATCAATAGCGAAGTATCGCAAATTAAAGATAATCTAACTATCCCAGAAAATTAATCACAAATATAATATAGATAAAATAAAAGGTGATACTTTTAGTATCACCTTTTTTATTATAATTATTATTATAAATCTTTTACAATTGTTTTGAGATATTCCGCAAAATCACCAGATAAATCATCACGACGGAGAGCAAATTCTACTGTAGCTTTCAAAAAGCCTAATTTATCGCCTACATCATAACGTTTGCCAGTGAAATTATAAGCATAAACATTTTCACGTTTTGCCATAACTTTGAGTGCATCTGTTAACTGTATTTCTCCACCTTTACCTGGCTTAGTATTTTGTAATACTTCAAATACATCTGGAGTGATGATATATCTACCAAGCACTGCCATTTGACTTGGAGCTTCTTCAATACTTGGTTTTTCAATCATATCATTGACTTTCATCAATTGTTCATTGATAGTTGGCACGCCTGCTACAATACCATAAGAAGAAACCTTTTCTTTTGGCACTTGTTGGCAACCTAAAATAGTAGCACCTGTTTGTGTGTACATATCCATCAACTGTTTTAATGCTGGCATTTCAGGATTATAAACTATATCATCACCTAATAATACAGCAAATGGTTCATTATCAATGAATGCTCTAGCACATAAAATGGCATCACCTAAACCACGCATATGTTTTTGGCGAATGTAATGCACATTGATTTCTGATGTTTCCTGTACCATTTCCAATAATTTAGTTTTACCTTTAGCTTTTAATTCAGCTTCTAAAATAGGTGCGCTATCAAAATGGTCTTCAATTGCACGTTTAGCATGACCACTGATAATCAAAATATCTTCAATACCGCTAGAGATAGCTTCTTCTACTATGTACTGAATTGTAGGCTTATCTACTATTGGTAACATTTCTTTAGGTGTTGCTTTTGTCGCTGGCAAAAAACGAGTACCAAAACCAGCAGCAGGTATAACAGCTTTACGAATACGTTTCATAACAATCTACTCCCTATAATCTACTCAAATAAATAAAATACTTTAAATTGTGACAATTTTATACAATCAAAATTTATTATAGCATAAAAAAAGATTTTCTTCATGAAATTATTTATTCAATCTATCATGAAGAAAATCTCTGTTTTTATTTTTATTAATGATTGACCTGTTTAGCTAAAGTTTCATTCATATGTCTTATACCTTCTTCTAAATTAGCCAAGTGTTTATCCATGCGAAATAACAAAAAACTTGCTACTACCATAGGAAAACCATAATTTGCTATATACGTAAAAATATATTCCATATTATCACCTTATTATTTTTTTATTTCTTTAGAGATTTATTAATAAAAGCTAATGCTTTACGATAATTTTTGCTTACAGCTTGTACAGATATATGCAATAGTTTTGCTACTTGTTTATATTTTAATCCTTTAAACACTATTAATATAAAAACTTTATATTGTTTGGGTGGCAATTGATGAATAAGTTTCATTATATCTAATCTAGAAGAAATACTATCTGCTAAATCCTCATCTACTGCCAATAAATCCCCAAATTCTTTTATTTCATCATCATCATCTGTATTCATTTGAGCAGATAATGACACTTCATTTTGCCAAATACGCAAATATCTACGAAATAAAGTATGCACGCACACCTTGATATACTTTTACTTTAGCATAACCGGCAAACGGCACACCTAAAGACTCATTAAAATCTTTAATTGCCTGATAAAAACTAATCACGGCTTCTTCATATGCCTCTTCTTGAATAGATATTAAATGATGTTGTCTAGAAGCACTATTTAATAAATTCTTATACTTATTTAATAATAACCGTATAGCATAATTATCTCCAGCTTTAGCTTTTATTAATAGTCTTTCCATCTAATCGTCTTCTTTCTATCATCAAGAGAATAATTTAAAAGAAAAAGGGGTGACACACACCCCTTTTTCCTTATTCCGCAGCGATTTCTGCTGTGTCCTGACGATTTACACTACCTAAATTATATTTTTGTAAGCCTGCTATTTTTTGACCGATATCTAAAATATCATCTTCTGATAAAGAAGGACTGATATAGCTGAAACTACGACTGCTATAGCTAGCTTTACCTGTAGAAGTAGTACCTGTTTCCACTTTAATGATAATTTCACATTCTGCATTTTTCTTAACTGCCATAATACATTCCTCCTAATAAACTATAAAATTATAAATTAAACTTAAGCTAAAACATCTTGTGTAGTAGTTGTGATATATGCTTCTTTAATAGCTGTTGCTTTATGATTATCTTTGATAATAGCCTGTGTATCAATCATTTTCTGCATGACTACATCGACTTCACTTTTTGTTAATTCATCTTTAGGATCTGCTAAATTATATTTAAAATCGTCTCCATTATCTAAAGTAAATACCATTGTTAATTTGCGTGTATCTGCCATTAAAAATCACTCCTTAATTTTAAAATTTAAAAATACATCATAGCTTTAATTGATAACATCTTTTGCCGCCGTTTCTTATTCATCTTATCAACTCCTTACACTTATTTACTTGCAACTTAGATGGCAAAAATCAACCCCTAAATCAAAAATTTTTTCTTAGCAAATAAAAAAAGACAAACTATTATCCAAAATTACATAATAGTTTGCCTTTCGCTATATGTGCAGTTATGAATTTAAACTTTATATATTTTCTGCGAAGTATTTTCTAAACTTATATTTTTAATGTCAAATAAATTCGAGGCGTAAAATTTATCCATTCTCATACCAAAACCAATACAAATTTTAAAAATAGTATCTTCTGTAGGATTACGACTTTTTTCACTTAATAAGCTAGCCACAGTTGAAGGTGGCATTCCTGCTTTATTTGCCAAGCCATTTATGCTCAAATTATATTCCTTACACAATTCCAAAATCCTATAATCTACTGCCTTTATAAGTAGCATTATAATCAACCCTTTTCTTTCAAAGATTAACTATATTATACTCTTATAAAAATAAAATGTATTCGACATATCGTAAATTTTTATAAAAATAACAAAAATTTTTCCCAAATTTGCTTAAAAGGTTTAATTTCTTCATTTAAACTGCAAGTAAATCATTAAAGGAGTGATTAGTTATGCAAAATTTTCAAGTAGTAGATATCTCAGCTTGGCAAGAAAAACTCAATTGGCAAAAACTAAAAGCAAATAATATTCAAGGCGTTATCATCAAAATAGGTGAGTACACTCATCTAGATGAAATGTTTATCTCACATGTAAATAATGCTGTAACTTATAATCTGCCCTATGGCATATATTATTATGCTCATGCTTCAACAATTGATGAAGCTATAGCAGAAGCTAATTGGGTAGATAAACAAATCAAAACATATCTCAATGGACAAAATCCGCCACTTGGCATCTGGTATGATGCAGAAGATAAATCTATGCTCAAAAACAATATCAATGTAGCCTATATGATTGGCAATTTCATCAATCGACTAAATGAACTAGATTATAATTATGTAGGTCTATATAGTTCCTATAATTGGCTCACCAATATCATTGACTTAAATCTACTTGCAGATTATATTCCCATCTGGTCTGCTCAATATTATTATAAAAACAGCTTTAAACTAGAATATCCTAATCGCATTTGCAAGATATGGCAATACACAGATCATAAGCAAATAGATGATATGATACTTGATTGTAATATTTATTATGCATAAACCATACTAAAAGAAAACCTCAAAGAAAATATCTTCTTTGAGGTTTTTTTCTATCTATTTCTATCTATTATTGTACATTCTAAAATAATAATCTTTGTATTCACCACTTATGATTTTTTCCCACCAAGATTTATGTGTTAAATACCAATCAATAGTTTTCTTAATACCATCATCAAATTTAGTAGCAGGAAGCCAACCAAGTTCATTATGAATTTTTGTAGGATCTATAGCATATCTACGGTCATGACCTGGTCTATCTGTTACAAATTCAATTAAATCTTCACTTTTACCAAGCTCTTTAATAATTGTTTTTACAACTTCTAAATTAGTGTGTTCATTATGACCACCAATATTATATACTTCGCCAATTTTTCCTTTGCGAATGATTAAATCTATAGCAGAACAATGATCTTCTACATAGAGCCAATCACGTACATTTTCGCCTTTACCATACACTGGTAATTTTTTATCATTTAAAGCATTTGCTATCATGAGTGGAATTAATTTTTCAGGGAAGTGATATGGTCCATAGTTATTTGAACAGCGAGAAATAGTCACAGGTAATTTATACGTACGATAATATGCCTGCACTAATAAATCTGCTGAAGCTTTCGAAGCTGAATATGGACTAGAAGTATGAAGTGTTGTTGTTTCTGTAAAGAATAAATCTGGTCTATCAAGTGGTAAATCTCCATAAACTTCATCAGTAGATACTTGATGATAGCGAATATTACCATATTTACGACAAGCATCCATCAGTACACTTGTACCAATTACATTCGTCTGTAAAAAGATTTCTGGATTTTCAATAGATCTATCCACATGAGATTCTGCTGCAAAATTTACTACAACATCAGGCTTTTCACTTGCAAATAATTCATTAACAAAAGTTCTATCTGCAATATCACCTTTAACAAATTTAAACTTAGGATTTTTCATTGCTACTTCTAATGTTTCTAAATTACCAGCATAAGTAAGTTTATCTAAACAGATTACTTCATCATTTGGATAATTATCTAATTCATAATAAACAAAATTACCACCAATAAACCCTGCTCCACCAGTTACTAATATTTTCATTATTTATCTCTTAAATTTTAAAACTAAACTTTTTATCTTAGATTTTTCTTCAATATTCATAAAGAATTTATACATTATACCTATATATAATATAGTATATATTAATAATTTCATGATAAACACTATTATATTCTTATCTTCAATCATTTCATTAAAAATATAGCCTATTATAGTAGCAATAATTACACCAATTGTTATTCTACTAATATTTTTCCAAAATCGCCCTATTTCTAGTTTAGTAATTTTTAAATAATACCAATTCATTACTAAACCATCACCTATTAGCATAGTTACTCCTATAGCAAAAGCGCAACCAATACCTCCATATATTTTTGCTAAAGGAATAGATAAACATAAATTAAAAAATCCCATCAAAAAATAAATTTTTGCTCTAAAAGTATATTGATTTTGTGCTTGTAAAATAACCAGCCCAATACTTTGAATTAAATTTATTGTAAAGGGAATGATAATAAGTAATGTTATCCCATAAGCCTCTTCAAAACCCACACCAGCCCATATATTTATAAATTGTTTACCAAAAAGAATAAAACCGCTTACTACAGCCGCTAATAAAAAATATTGCCATCTACCAATTTGAATAAATAATTTAGATATTTTCTCTATTGTTTCTTTTTTTACTACCATTTCAGTGATATGTGGCAAATATACACCTGATATAGCTGAAGATAATGCCATATAACTCATATAAATTAATGATGCTATTGCATATACAGCTACTGCATTTGTTCCATCTATTATTCCTAATATTAATTGATTAGTTTTAAAAAATATTTGATCAATCAAAGTAACTATAAATACACTCAAAGCCAACATTTTAAATTCTTTAAATAATTTTTTATCCCAATAATGATACTTTATACGTATTTTCAAGTATTTAAAACAATAAAAACCTCTTATAAAATTTAAAAATATATTTAATACTGTTTGTACTAATGCTACAGAAAAAGCATATGGATATTCTTGTAATACTAAAATTATTAATATTGGTTGTAAAAGTAATTGAAACATTTCCACACTTTTAAGAAAAATAAATTTCTCATGTGCATTTATAACTGCTCTAAATATCATAGTAGAAATATTAACTACAATATTTAAAAGTAACAATAAAAAAATTCTTTTAGCTGAAATAATTTCAGAAGCAGTCATACTATTACAAAACATATCATCTATAAATAGATAACATATATAACCTAAAATAAATAATATTATCGTTATTAATGTATAAAATCTAAAAGAAATAGCTAATACATTTTCCATGCTTATTTTATCTTTTAATGTTTTATACTTAGTATAAAAACGTATTACTGCAGAAGTTAATCCAAAATCCATAATACTAAAATAAGCAATAAAAGAACCAATAAATTGATATAAACCATATTCACTTTTACCAATATAATGTAATAATATTGGCACATAAATAAAATTCATTAATGTGTGTAATATTATATCAATATAACCAATTAAAATACCTATTTTTCTTTCATTCATATAACAATATCCTATTTTTCTCTATTTATAATTTCCAATAAATTTTTACTCAAATTTTTCCAGTCTAATATTGATAACATTTTACTTGCATTATCAATATATTGTTTACATTCTATTTTATTTTTTATTGCATATTCCATTGCATCTACAAGTTCATTTACATTATTAGGTGCAATCAATAATCCTGTTTCTTTATTTTTTACTTGTTCTCCAATACCCCCAGTATTGGTTGCTATAACTAAAGATTTATTCATCATTGCAATATTTATTACACCTGATTGAGTTGCATCCAAATATGGTAATACAGTAATAATATTATCTCCAGTAAAAAAATATTTTACTTCTTCATCTTTTATCCAACGATTAATAACTGTTACACCTTCTAATTTGGCATATTCTTTTTCATATTCCGAAAAATTTCCATTACCAATAACTGTTAATGTTATATCTTTATACTTTTTGTATAACAATTCATATGCTTTAGCTAAAATATGCAGACCTTTATATCTCTCTATTCTTCCAAAGAAAATAAAATTTATTTTTTCTTTAGAATACATACTATTTTTTTCTACTTTAAATGAGTTATAAAAATCAAATATACCATGTGGTATTACATGGACATTTTCAAGCTTTTTATTATATAATTTTGATACTATTATTTTGAATTTTTCAGATAAAAGAATTATATCATTTGCTTTTTTTAAACTTCTCTTATTATATATCCAAATTAATTTATTTTTTAATATATTTCCACTATGTGGTAATGGATCATGATTAGTAATTATTTTTTTTGCATTTGGAAATAATTCATTTATATACTCACTCCAAATATGAAAAGCAGGCACATACACTACATCTATATTTAAATTTTTAAATTCATCTTTTATTTTATATCTATTTTTTAATAAAAATTTTATTGTAGCAATCAAGCAAGATATTTTGCCTGAATACGTAGGTACAATTATTAATTTTTTTAAATTTAACTTTTTCCATTCTTCTAACATTTCATTTTGATTTGAAATTATACCATATACAGAAGCCCCATTTTCTATTAGACCTTTTACCATCTCAAAAGAATATAACGCTGTTCCACCTTTTCTTCCTAAATAATTTACTAATATATTTTTATTCATAAATATTCCCTCTATTTTTTTAACACATAATAAATATTATATAAAAATCTAATTTTTATATATTTAATAACATAATAAGCTAATTTACAAAAATATCTATCTGACAATATTCCCTTTAATATACATGATATTGATAAAAATATACTATTTTCTTTCTTATATTCTAATAATGCATGTTTTAATCCCATTCTTTTAAAATTTGATTTAGGTAAATAACTCATATATCTACAAAATTCATCTATATTATCTTTCGAAAAAATTTTAAGAAAATATTTATAATAATAATATATAACTTTTTCATTATTACAATTCCATGGTTTAAAAGGTCCTGCAAAATGTATAATAACATTTTCGTTTAAATCATTATCTGTAATATTATTAACATTATTTGCTATAAAATTAAATTTTTTATTTAAAATCATTAATCGTTCTTGTAACAGATAATTCAAAAAATCTTGATCAAACATTGATACATATTTATTTTTTTCAAAAAACTTTACTAATTCTTTTTTTACATCAAAAGAATTTCTTATTTTTTCACAATTAAAATAAATTACACCTGCATTAAAATAATTATTATAATTAATATTTATCTTATGATAATATCTTGTATTTATTATAATTTCTCTAGTTTCTTTTATATCTCTCACTACTGCACAATAATAATCTTCAATATTAGTTTCCCATAATTTATAAATATCATTTGTAATTAAAACATCACCATCTAAATAAATTATTTTATCTACATTACACTTTTCAAAAATATACAATCTAAAAAAAGTACCTATATTCTTATTAAAATTCAATAAAATTTTATCTACTGACACCAAATAAAATTTTATTGATTGCTTATATTTTTCTACTATAGACAATAAAAAATTTTTTTTATCACTATCAATACTTTTATCATGCAAAATATGAATACATACATCATGTTTTGTATTTTCTAAAATAGATACTATTGTCGTTGCTATATATCTTGTATAATCTCCATTTTTATCATATAATCCAAAAGCTATCTGAATACATTCTTTCACATTATTTACCTCTTTATATATATTTATTGTTTATCCTAAAATTAAAAACAAAAACTTTGATATGGTACATATGCATTTAATGTTGTTATAGATAAATTATATATATATATACCTAATAAAATAAAATATATAATAAATTTTATTAAAAATCTTTGTTTTATATTAAAAGCCTCAAAAATATATGGTAATAATATAAAAATATAAGTTAATCCTGGCATTCCTAACCTAATACCTAAAATTCCTGTGTTTAAACTAAATACAATAGCTAACATACTAGACCATAAATATATTTTTAATATTATTTCATAAATATCTTTTTTATATATATATTTTTTTATATATATAAAAATCATTGCAAAAAAAACATATAATAATATTTGACTTAAACCATTTATCTCATTAATACCCGCAATATTTAAATAAAAAGCTTTACTCGGAAATAATATTATTAAATAAGACTTCAATAAAAACATCAATATAAACATAAACATAATCCATATAAAGTATTTATATTTAAAATGTCTACTAGATACAAAATAATAAATTATAGATAATAAACTACTAATATGAAACATACTAGCAATTATTATACATATAAAATATTTCATAAAATTTCTATTTATAATATATTTAGTTGCAAATAAAATAATAGCGATTGCTGTAAATTGCCTCGAAAGAGATAGTGTTTGTATTAATCCTATTGGTAATGCTAAAAAAACTAATACACCCCATCCCCACTTATTTTCTAAATCTGTGTATTTCTTTATACTATATAAATATAATGGAATAGAAATTATTGCTACTAAAAAAAAATATATCTTATAATCTTCTAATTGTGAAGCAATTTCCATTAACAAAACAGATAAGAATTCACCATTGCTAGCATAAAAAATATATATATTATTTTCTATAAATTCTTTATACTGAATATAATCATATCCTATATTTTCTCTTATTCCATAAAAAATAATTAAAAGAAATATATTTATATAATAAATATATTTCTTTAAATTTATAAAATATCTCTGTTCCTGAATTATAATTAAAAATGTAGCCCAAATACCTAATAAAACATATGGATACATACTATTTCACCCTTATTAACAAAAATTCTTATTTTTTTATTAAACTATACATATCCTTTAATAATTTATATAGTTTTAACGTGCATAATAATTTTCTTATATTAGATTTTAACTTTATTTTTAAATTATCTTTAAAATACTTTCTAACAAATTCTTCTGTATTTAATATGGCAATATCCTTCATAAATACTTCTCTCTTATTATTTATTCTTACTGAATAAAACATTTCACGTACATTTTTTGTTAATAAATCTGCTCCTATATCCTTATACTTAAAATTAGATTTTATTTCTTCAAATATCATCTTTCCTTTCTGAGTATGTATTAATACCCTAGTTGTTCCTTTATCGTCATCAAAATCTTTTGCTATTAATCCTGTTATAAAACAATCCCATATAGTAAAATCACTAACTCTATATCTTTTTTTAAATGCACATTCATAACAAGAAGGTCTATCACAAATATCAGAAAAAAACGCTCTAAGCATTATATCAGATTCAACACCTAAATGACCTAAATCTTCACCTTTATTATCGCGTATTGTCATTTGAGAATATTTATAACCATAATATTTTTTATCTCTAAATATAATATTTTTTATATTATTTCCATATTTTTTTCTTTGAACTTCAAGATATTTTTTCCAAACAAGAGGAGATGGTACTGCATGACAAACAACATCTACTGTTATAAGTTTATTATAGTCCTTTTTTAAGTATTTTTTTAATCCCTCTATTTGACAAGGTGTTCCACTAAAACATACCCATCTATCTTCATCTAGAAACTTTTTGGCTTGTTTAAAAGTCTCTCCTATTTTACTTTGAACATATTTACTATTTCTATATAATTTTAGATCTATTTCATTTTCTACATAACTATGCACTACATTTAAATTTTCATCATATTGAACACCAAAGACTATTCCTTTTTTATCTAATACATATTTAGCTATAGCTGTAAAAGCTCCTCCAGCTGTACTTTCTTCTCTTATTTTTTCATCTTTATTTTGAACTAAATATCCTTTTTGTTCAAAAACCTTTTCTTCAACTTTATTTACAATTGGACAAACTTTTTCACATAATCCACAATTTATACATATATCTTTATTTATATTTGGATATAAAAAACCTTCTTCATCAGCTTTCATTTCTATACAATTTTTAGGACATATACTGTAACAAGCTGAACATCCACAACAATCTTTTTTATTTTTTATTTCTATCATTTATTTACCTGCCTTTAATGCTTTTATTAAATATTCATATGATTTTTTTCTATATAATTCTATTCTGTCCCATACTATTTCATAATTAATATCTAAGCTTAAAGCATCATTCACATTTATATCTGGTGTAATAAATCTTTCATGCAAATTTAATAGATTAAATAATGAATGCATTCTAGAATTAGTAGATAATTTGGACCCTTCTTTAAATCGTCTAAAAGTAAAAAATTTCTTGCCGTTTAACACAGAGAATACTGTTCCATGAAAAGAATCAGTAAGAACTAATTCTGCATTTCGTATTAAATTAACAAATTCCTCTGGACCTATATCATATGGTGCATAATCAGGAAAAGATATATCACTTTTTATATATTCGTCCATATGCAATAAAGATACAATTTTATATCCAGTTTCATTTCTAACTTTGTCTGCAAATGCTCTCTGTTCAGGATTATTCCCTAAGAAATAGCAAAAAATATACTTATCTTTATACAATCTTTTATTTGGAAAATAATTAAGCCATTCATCTTTTGTAAATAATAAAGTAGGATCACAGACTACGGGTACTTCACGATGAGCTACTTGTTTTACAATATTTTGCCCACCTTCTTCACGTACTGATACATAATTTATACGATTTAAAAATTTATTAGCAAAAGACCACTGTCTTTTTGGTAAAGATGAAACACCAAAACTTGTAGCATATGCAATTTTATTAATATTTTCAGGAACAAAATTCAAAGTATAATAATTTGCATCAATATTAGAAGGTAACCATAATTGATCACTTCCAACGAGAACAGATGAATAATTATTACAATAATTTCCTATTTCTTTTTTAGAATTATATACCGGAGATAATTTATATTTAGTACTTTTAAATTCGTTAAATTTTTTATCTCTAATTAATACATTTTCCTTAAAATTATTATCCATTTTTTTTAAGAAAAATCTCTTTATAAAACCTAATTTTCCTTTAATAACATTCCAATCATTTAATTGTCTCATGTAATATTTTAATTTTGCATTACGAATTTCTTTAGCTATACCATCAATACAAATTGTTTCAGATTTATAACCTAATTTTTCTATAACTTGTTGAGTAGCATATGCTTGAAGCATACTTCCATAATTTTTTTGAAAATAACATGATACAATGCCAATTTTTTTCACTAGTTTTTCATTCCTTTATAAATATTTAAATAAGATATTGCCATATTTCTCATATTAAAATTATTTTCAACTATTATTTTTGAATTATGACCTTTTTTATTTATCCATATTTTATTTTTTAATAATTCATTAATATTTTTAATAGCTTCGATTTTATTAATATATAAAAAACCATTATTATCTACTAAATCTCTATTTCCCACACAATCAGACAATACAACAGGTAAACCTATAGACATAGCTTCTAATACGGATAAAGGCAATCCTTCCCATAATGAAGTAGATAAATATATATCTGCATAGGATAAATAATTTTCTAATTCTTTTCTCTCTATCCAACCTGTACATTTTATATTTGGTGAAGTTAGTTCTGATTTTAATTCACCATCACCACACCAAATAAATTGGATATTAGGATTATCTATAAACTCTAAAGCTATATCATTAAAAAGCTTAGGATTTTTTTGGATAGATAATCTACCTACAGAAATTATTGTTGTTTTATCACTTGTATTTACTTTTTTTTCTATCTGTAATGATTTTATACCATTATTGATAAAAGTTACACTTTTAATACCCTGCTCTTCGATAGCTTCTTTTTCGGATTGGGAACAAGCTATAATTTTTCCACCAAAAAAACTAGCAAATTTCTCCATCCAAATAAAAATTTTTCTTTTTTTAGGACTTACATCCAAACGTAAAAAAGATATTGCATGAGGCGTATATATTGTTTTCTTTGATTTACCTAATAAAAAACTTACTATACGACCAAGAAAACCTGCTTTACTAGAATGTAAATGAATTATATCTATATTATCTATTTTTTTTAATATTATATATAACTCCCATAAAGCCTTTATATCTTTTAAAGGATTTAAACTCCTGCCAGCACTTTTCCATGGTATAAATTTTATATTCGAAGGAAATTTTTCTTTAAAATTGCTAGGAGTATTATCTCTATTAATACCATAAATTACTATATACTCTTCTTTATCTAATTCATTAGTTAAATTAGATAAAAAACTAAATACTCCACCTGCAAAACATTCTATTACATGTACTATTTTCATTCGTTATCCTCAAAAATCACTATATCATCTTCATTAATATATTTTCCAGATTGTACCTCTATAATAATCAAAGGTATTTTTCCTGGATTAGATAATTTATGTTTTACTCCCATTGGAATATAAGTACTTTGATTTTCTGTAAAAATACTTTCTCTATCATTAATAATAGTCTTACCTGTACCAGAGATAACAGTCCAATGCTCACTGCGATGATAATGCATCTGCATAGTAAGCGACGCCCCTGGATCCATCTCTATCTTACGTACCCTATACCCTTCACTTTCAGTAAGTAAAGTATATTTCCCCCATGAGCGATACATAGTGACATTTTCTTTTGCTTCCTTACGCTTATTCAACTTAAGCTTATTCACTATATTTTTTACTTTTTGACTTTCACCTTTTTTTGCTACAAGCAATGCATCTGGTGTATCTATAATCATTAAATTTTCTAAATCAATACCAGCTATTAAGCGATTATCACCAATAATCATAGTATCCGTGCAATTTTCCGTTAAAATATCACCTTTAAATACATTTTTATCTTTATCAGAAAGCACTTCTGCAATAGCATCGAAACTGCCAATATCATTCCAATAAATATTTTCCATTGGTATCATCATCATCTTTTGTGATTTTTCTGCTACTGCATAGTCAATAGATATATCTGGCATATTTATAAAATTATCTACTGTATATTGATAACCATTTTGGGTAATATCTATTATTGCTGGCATATATTTAGTTAGTTCAGACTGCATAGTAGCTATACTAAACATAAACATGCCACCATTCCAATAATAATTACCAGAAGCAATATATTCTCTAGCTGTAGCTAAATCTGGTTTTTCTTTAAAAGAAATAACTTTTTTAGCTAAAGTATTATTTTTCTCTGCTTCAATATAACCATAACCAATTTCTGGTTTTGTAGGCTTAATTCCCAAAGTCACTATATTGTCTTTAGCTACATCTTGAGCATTCTTGATTAAATCTTGAAAAGCATCTATTGGTTTAATTAAATGATCTGATGGACTTACAAATAATATCTCATCATCATCACATTGCAATACATCTTGACAATAACTCTGCGCTAAGGCAATAGCAGGAGCTGTATTTTTTCCCATAGGTTCAGTGATAATATGAGCTTTTTGTGCATTTATAGTTTTTAATTCTGCCTGCACATGAAAAATATAGCGTTCATTAGTTACTATAATAATATCTTCTGCTTCAACTAAACCTAAGAATCTCTCTATAGTTTGCGCAAGTAAAGATTTATCTCCGATTACATGCAGAAATTGTTTGGGATAACAATCTCTAGATAGCGGGAATAATCTAGTGCCTCCACCACCTGCTAAAATAATAATTTTCATCGATCAATAAGCTCCTTTTTTTGCAAATACTGCTTTAAAAGTTCTCCATAAAATCATTATATCAAGCCATACAGACCAATTACGCACATACCAACTATCCATATGCACACGTTCTGTATAATCTACATCATTACGACCACTACATTGCCACATTCCTGCTATACCTGGTCGTACCATTAAATAATCATTGATATAATTGCCATAACGTTCCATCTCAGCTTTAATTATAGGCCTTGGTCCTACTAGACTCATCTCACCTTTTAATACATTAAAAATCTGTGGCAATTCATCAAGACTAGTCTTACGCAAAAAAGCTCCAGATTTGGTAATTCTAGGATCGTTTTTTAATTTAAAATCTCGTTCCCATTCTGCTCTTGCCTCAGGATCATTTTGCAATAATTCTTCCAATTTTTCTTTAGCATCTACACACATAGAACGAAATTTATAGCAAGGAAACTCTTTTCCATCTTTGCCCACTCGCATATGTTTAAATATCACTGGTCCTGGAGAATCTTTGTAGATCCATATAGCAATGATAACTAAAAGTGGAGAAATACAAATTGTTCCCACTATAGTCAATATCATATCAAATAAATATTTAATAATGCGATTAAATCTACGTTCTAAATTATTACGCACACGAATAAGCATGATTTTCTCTGTAAAAAATGTTTCTACATCTATTCCCCCCATAGGGATAGCTGTAAGATTAGGAATGATACAGATATTTTTTACTAACGGCTGTACACGATGAATAATATTTTTCATTTTTGCTTGTTCTAAATAAGGAATAGCTATTAATACATTATTTATTCCTGTAGTTTTAATTATCTTTTCAATATCCTTAAAATCACCTAATAACGGATATTTTTCTAATCCTTTTACAGGAATTTTATCACTGATTAAACCTACTATTTTATAAGAGCTCATGCCTATATCATTATTTATACTCTTAATAAAAGCTAATGCTTCTTCTTGTGCACCAATAATAAGTAAAGGAATTTGAAATATTTTACGTTCATCTAAGATACGTTTTAATAAATAACGCATAATTATAAGACAAATAAAGCTAAATAACCATAATAAGGCTAAAAAAGCTATACTATGTGCAGTAGAGCTTGCGCGCACAAAAAAGAATAATAAAATAGCAATAGTACTATAGATACTACTATAAAAGAGAGACTCCACCCTTTGCCAAAAAGGAATGGTACGACGATAAGTCCTAGCAGCCGCGATAAAAGCTATATAAATAAATGGTATAACGATAAATAAATCTATATGGCGAAGATTTTCTTCACTAAAATAAATTGCTATCATTTCAGCTAATAATACTGCTAGATAATCTGCCATCAGTGATATACTGGACCAAATTATGCGGATATTCTGTTTTACATTAGTTTTATAATTCTGTGCCAATAAATTCACCTACATTACATTTATTTTCATTTATAGTATAAAAGGAGAAGCCATATTTATTTTTTTATACTTCTCCTTTTATCTTTATTTTCTATTATAAACCATATCTTTTACTATAATTATATAAAGTATAACCAAAGCTGATCATTATACCTAAAACAAAGCCAACAACTACAATTAATTTTTTATTTGGCTTAGCTGGCATATCTTCTTTTGGCAGATCTGCTGCATCAATGATCTGGATATCCATAGAGTCTTTCGCTTCTTGAATTCTAGTCTGTTCATAGTTCTGAACAAGCGAAGTATATACTTGACCTGTAATATTCGCTTCACGAGATAGACGCATATATTCCACACTATCAGCGGATAATGTAGCTATATTTTCTTGAGCTTCCGCCTGTTTTGCCTTCAAAGCTTCTAAAGAAGCATTATTTACAGATATCTGCACTTCAGTGCTGATTTTATCCTTCAAAAGACTTGATTGCACTGGACTCAATGTCACTGATTGAGAATTTACAGCCTTTGCGATCTCATCAGTCAAAGATTTTTCGAGACTATTTAATTCTTCTTTGGCTCTGATCACATCTGGATGTTCATCAGTGAACTGTTGCTGAAGACCTACAAGTTCCACACGTTTGTTGACTATAGATTCACGGATATTACCGATATTTGTATTATCAGAAACATTGTATTCCAATAAGGAAGCATTCTGCTGTTCTAATTGACTAGTTACACCAGCGAGTTTGGCATTATTACCATCAGTTTGTGCTTGAAGCTGAGCAATAGTTGTATCATAATTATTTAAATTTTCGAGAATAGATTTTGTCTGCGCATCAGGAGCATAGATTTTATGTTCCTGTTGATATGCTTGCAATTTATTTTCTGCTGTTTCCATCTCTTCTTTTGCGATTTTTATACGTTCATCAAGAAATTTCAATACAGAAGAATTGTCTTCTTTGTTTAATTTAGTCATCAATGCTAAGAAATTATCTGCTACCCCTTGAGAGATCATCTGTGCTTCTTCAGGAGTCTTACCATAAGCTGATATAGTTATTAAATCTGTTTTCTTTACATTTGTAATTTCTAAGTAATCCTTAACAAAATCTTCTATTTTTATTTTTTCTCGTTCTTCATCTGTTAAATCTACTTTTTCCATAATTGGATTTAATACTTCACGAGATTTCATTAATTCCATATAAGATTCAGGCGAACCTGATGTTCCTGCTCCCCCTATATCTATACCAAAACCAGCTGCCATCGCTGCATAACCAGCCATAGCAGAACTTCCTCCAGATTTTACACGCACAAGTGTGGTGGATTGATAAGATTTTGGTAAGACAAAAGCAACTATAGTGGCAATAATAGTACAAATTACTACTATCGCTATAATTATCATTTTCTTTTCAAGCATTAAAGAAAACAATTTTTTTAAATCAATTGTATCATTATCATTTGCATTATTTATATCCATTATTTCACTCCTAATTAATCAGTCAATGCTCTATACGTACTATATACATTGATAAGTGGTAATACGTCTTTATGGAAGTCAATTTTATTGGATTTAGGAATATATAAGATATCTCCATCTTCTAGGGCAAAATTCTGACTGATATCATGTTTTTCTATATAATCTTTAATATTGGCTTCTTTTACATACATAACGCCATCATCTATACGAATGACTTGCACTTTTTTGATACGACCATATGTAGTCACCCATCCAGCTTTAGAAATAGCAGATAATACATTCATATCATCAGAAGCTAATTCCACTGTACCAGGACTATTGACTTCTCCTAATACCTGTACTTTTCTAGGTCCATAATTAGTGACGATTATTGACATATCAGGTATTTTAATATATCTACCAAATTTTGCAGTCAATACCTGTTTTGCTTCTTCAATAGTTAGACCTGCTAATTTTACGCTACCAGCATAAGGTAGATTTACATAGCCATCTGTACCGATCATAATGCTATCCAATCCTTGAGCATTTCTAAAGCCAATTATTCTAATTGATATCGTATCATATTTATATAAACGATAATGTTCATCATAATCATCTAATGATTTTAAAGATGCTGGCTTGAACACTGAAGTATCTGCCTCATCCATGATCACTGCACTATCAGCAATATTTGTATATACATCTTCTGGCGCTGCAAAAGCAGTAGTTGATAATGCTGATACTAATAAAGCTGTAACTATCGCTTTTTTATAAAATCTTCCCATAAAATCCTCCACAAATTTTATTATTAATTTATAAATCCATTCTTAACTAATTTTATATTATATCATATATATGTAAAAATCCAATACTATATTATTTCCTTATTTTATATTTATATTTTACAAAAAAATATAATTTTCCTAATAATATCAAATCTAAACTTATATATAAAAAAAACTCTAGAATTTAAATTCTAGAGTTTTCTTTATTAATCTTTCATTAAAACTTTATAAATATAAGCCATAGCTATAGCTAAAATAACGAAACCAGCTACTACACCGATCCAGCCACTACCTGCAATACCTGCTACTAAATATCCTAAGAAAGAGCATGTAGCTACTACGATTACATATGGAACCTGTGTACTTACATGGTCGATATGACTACATTGAGCCCCCGCAGAAGCTAAGATAGTTGTATCAGATATTGGTGATACATGGTCACCACCTACAGCACCAGCCAATACTGCTGCTACTGTAACTACTAAAAGATGAGGATCAGTAGATACTACAGCAAGAGCGATAGGAATCAAGATACCGAATGTACCCCAAGAAGTACCAGTAGCAAAAGCAAGACCGATAGCTACAAGGAAGAATACTGCTGGCATGAACATACCTACAGTAGCATTATTGGAAACGATACCACCAACATAACCACCGATATTCAAATAATCTTCACCGCAAACACCAGATAAGCTCCAAGCAAGACATAAAATGAAGATAGCTGGAGTCATAGCTCTAAAACCTTGGTTGAAACATTCACAGAATTTACCAAAGCGAAGCACCCCACGTGGTACATAGAGTAAGAATGTAAATACTAAAGCGATAAAGGAACCAATTACTAGACCTCTAGCAGATTCGCAATTTGCAAAAGCATCAGATACGCTAGCACCTTCTAAAATGCCACCAGTATAAAGCATACCGAAGATACAACCACCGATTAAAACGATAAGTGGTAATAATAAATCTAAGATTTTACCATTACCTACAATTTCCATCTGTTCTTCTTTATATTCTTCAGGAATAATTAATTTACCATTGCTTCTTTGTTCCAAAGTCTTCATAGCGGCAAAATCTTTGCCAGTCCAGATCAAGAACAACATAAAGATAATAGTAAACCATGCATACATATTAAAAGGAATTGTCTGCAAGAATAAAGAGAAACCATCAATAGCACTATCTTCTGGAAGTGAAGAACTAACTGCTGCTGCCCAGCTGGATACTGGAGCGATAATACAAATTGGTGCTGCTGTAGCATCGATGATATAAGCGAGTTTTGCACGAGTTACATTAAATTTATCTGTAACAGGTCGCATAACTGTACCTACAGTCAAGCAGTTAAAATAGTCATCGATAAAGATAACTACCCCTAAGATAGAAGTAACAAGTAAGGAACTGCGTTTTCCTTTAATTACACTTGCTGCCCATTCACCATAAGCACGAGAAGCACCAGAGCGAGCAATAGCTGCTACAATAATACCTAATAAGACCAAAAATACTAAAATATATACATTTCCGCCAACTTTATCGGACATAATCGCAAAGAATGCATCAATAGCAGCTAATAAATCAAAGCCTGTGAACATTAAAGCCCCTACAAAGATACCCACAATCAACGACATGTATACTTCTTTTGTCGCCAAAGCCAATACTATGGTAATTATCGGAGGCAATAGCGACCATGCTGATTCAACCATTCATTTCCATCCTTTCTTATATATACAAATTATAAATAGTTAAAAACAATAGCTATATTATACCATCTATAGACTATTTGGCAAAATGCTTTTTGATTATTGTGAGCCGCATACTTGTGATTTTAATCATGAGTTAGGCGAACAAAATAGTCAGCGTATATAGAAAT
>ENA-OWPM01000475-OWPM01000475.1-human-gut-metagenome-genome-assembly--contig:-NODE-475-length-47069-cov-5.907581_pt1 | contig 47069 bp, 48 predicted proteins | sample MGYA00248267_ERZ651852 | MGnify/ENA primary metagenome ERZ651852 (study PRJEB26924, sample SAMEA4378228) | human gut metagenome | biome: human gut; feature: human-associated habitat; material: faeces...
TTTAAATCTTTAACATCTATAAATAACTATTCCTTAATTTAAAAATGTATTTATGCATAGCAACAATAATACCGATACTCTGAATTTAGATTAAACAAAGAAATAAAGCTCTCATGTTCGGCGGTGTCTTGCATTCAAAAATTCTAAAGTCCCATTTTTGTAGCAAGCGAGCCGAATCTGAGAGCTTTATTTCGGGTGTTATTCGCTAAACTTTCTACGTCCCTTATTTATTTTATGTGCAACAACTATTTTTTATTTTGAAGTTATAGTATATTAGATAATATGATACTTATTTTATATGAAGGTGAATAATTATGGAAGATAAAAATTATTTATATATTAATTATTTAAATATGGCTAGAAATTTAAGAACAGAAAAAAACTTATTAAAGGCATTGAGTTTTTATAAAAAAGCATACAAATTAGATGTTGGAAAGACAGATGTTGAACTTCTTTTGGATATGGCATTATTGTATGATGAAGTTGGATTAAAAAAAGAGGCAGAAGATAAATATTTAGAAGTGTTAAAGTTAGATGAAGATGAAGCAAGAGCGTATTACGGGTTAGCTATTATATATGATGATGAAGATAAATTAGGAATTGCAAAAAAATATTATAAAAAGGCAATAGAAAAAAATCCTAATTATGACAAGGCTTATTTCTTTTTAGCAAATATTTATGATCAGTTTGATGATAAAGATAGAGCTATAGAAAATTATAAAAAAGCAATTGAGATAAATAAAGAGGAAATATGGGCGTATGCAAATATCTCATGTATTTTAGAAGAAAGCGGTAGAGATGAAGAAGCACTTATATATATAGAAAAAGCTTTAAAAATTGATGATTCTAATTATAAAATACTATTTAATAAGGGTGTTATATTAAAGAAGCTAGAAAGAGTAAAAGAAAGTAGAGAGTATTATAGAAAATCTATAAAAGAAAATCCTAACTATCCATATAGTTATTTAAACTTAGCTGTGAGCTATAGAGAAGAAGAAAATTTTCATAAAGCAATAGAAGTAATAGATGTAGGAATAAAAGAAAATCCAGATGAAGGATTTTTGTACTATAATAGAGCTTGTTTTTATGTAAATATTAATGAGGATATTAAAGCTATAAATGATGTTGAAAAAAGTATAGAATTAAATGATATATTTTTTGATTATATGAAAAAAGATAAAGAGCTTAATAACATAAGAAAATATTCAGAATACATAAAGTTAGTTGAAAGATATTCTAAAATATAATAAGAAATAATGAAGAAATATATTAAATATGATAAAATTTAATTAATGATATTTACAATATTTATAAATTTGTTATAGGGGGCATATAAACGTGAAAGATACATTTACCGAAGGATTAGAAGAAGTTATGGACAACTTACATAAAGGAGGAGCATTCTTAACAGCTGGTGATGATAAAAAATGCAATACTATGACTATCAGCTGGGGAAGTGTTGGATATATGTGGGGAAAGCCAATGTTTATGGCATTAGTAAGAACCTCAAGATATACAAATGAATTTTTAGAAAATGGAAGTGAATATACAATTAGTATACCTTATGATAAAGAAATGTCAGAAGCAATTTCTATTTGTGGTAAAAAATCAGGAAGAGATATTGACAAAGAAAAGGAAGCTGACATAAAATTTATTCCATCTAAAAAGGTTAATACGCCAGTAGTTGATGGATGCAGCAAATATTTTGAATGCAGGATTGTTTTTAAACAAGATATAAATCTTGAAAATATGGATGAAGCAATAGTAAAAGCATGTTATGAAAAGGATGCAAAACATGTACTATATTTTGGAGAAATAGTAGAATACTATTACAATTAATAGAATTTATTAACAATAGTCATAAATAGTTCATATTATACTTTAGGTGATTATTTATGGCTAGTTTTTTATTATTTATTTGTGGGGTAATATGTACAGCTATTGGAATAAATTTATTCAAAAATAAACTAAGAACATTATCACTTTCAATAGGTGGAATGGATGATAAAGAAATAACAGAAAAACAGCATATATTATCTATATGTTGTAAATTTATAACTATTGGAATAATGTTTTTAATATTTAGTATAAGTTTATTTCAAATATGAAGATATAACCACTGATTTGTTTTTATAGGGAAGTGAATGAAAAAGGACGTTTGTAAGATTAAAATCTTCCAAACGTCCTTTTTCTATATTTTAGTTTCTATATTTTGTTTCAGATAATTCATATACATGATCATATTCTATAGGCTCATCATTATATAGGAATTTAACACCATCAATCCATTCTCCTTTATAAGAAACTTGTAGGAAATTTTCAATTAATGTATTTGAAGTTATTTGTCCACCAGTTGAACCTTGGAATTTATTGATCCACTTATTATTGTTATCATCAAGTAAGTTTATAGTAGCAATTTTTTTACCATCAATTGTATCTATAGATTTTACTTTTATAGGTAGATTGTCGAAGAAATTTTTTGAAACAGTATTTGACAATTGTTGCACTTTATCTTCTAATGAAGAATCTGTAGATAATTCTATTTTAGAAGACTCATTTGGCTCTAATGTATTATCATCTATAGTATAAATAGAAAGTTCTTCTTTATTTGATGGATTTTCAGTATTATCAGTATTTTTATTATCGTCTGTTTTGTTATCTTTATTATCGTCTTTAGAATTATCAGAAGAATTATTATCTGAGTTGTCTTCTACAGTAGGTTTAGTGTTATTTTTATTAATTTCGTCTGTATTCGATTTAGATTTACAAGAAACTAAAGTAACACTTAATATTAAAACTGTAGCAATAATTAATTTTTTTGTCATTATAATTAACCTCCTATATATACGACATTTTAGTAGATATTTTAACTAATTATAACATATAAGGTGTTGAATTAAAAGGATTTATTATGTTTTAGATGAAGAGGGAGGTCATTGACAATTTATTTTGATTATAGTATATTTTGATTATCAAACTATTTAATGATCTAAGAATTCAAAATGTTAAATGGTTTTAGTAAAAGACTAATAGATATTATTAATTATGTTTTTATAGGAAATTGGAGGTAGCACATAGATGAATAAATCAACAATAACAATTAATGAATTGTTGGTTCAATTATTTAATGATATTTTGCAGATTGAAGAAAAGAGTTTAAAAGAAGGAATCATTTCAGATCTTTCAATAACAGAAATACATACAATTGAGGCAATAGGCATGTATGCTGAAAAGAGTATGTCTGAAGTAGCTCAAATCTTAAAAATAACGGTTGGAACTTTAACAACTGCCATCAACAAATTAATAAAAAAAGAATATGTTGAGAGAAAGAGAATAGAAGAAGATAGAAGGGTTGTATTAGTTAAACTTACAAAGAAAGGTAAGCTTGCATATAGAATACATGAAAAATTTCATCATGACATGGTAAATACAGCCATTGATGGATTAAGTGAAGAAGAAGAAGAAGTTTTAATTTCTTCATTAGATAAAATAAATAAATTCTTTAAGGAAAAATATGAATTGGCTTAATTAGTAATAGAGGAGAACGTTATGAATAATATAAAAATTGCCGGGATTGGGGCATATTCACCATCTTTAGTTGTTACAAATGATGATATTAGTAAACTTGTTGAAACTAATGACGAATGGATACAAGAAAGAACTGGTATAAAAGAAAGAAGAATATCTGAAGGAGAAGATACTTCTGATTTTGCGGTAAAATCAGCTATGATTGCTTTGGACAGAGCAAATATAAAATCAGAAGACTTAGAACTTATAATTGTTGCAACAATATCTCCAGATAACTTTATACCATCTGTTGCATGTCTAGTTCAAAGCAAATTAAATGCACATAAAGCAGCATGTTTCGATATAAATGTTGCATGTTCAGGTTTTTTATATGGTCTTGAAATTGCTAATAGTATGATGAAATCTATGAATTATAAAAATGCTTTAGTAATTGGATCAGAAACACTTTCAAAGTTAATGGATTGGACTGATAGAGGAACGTGTATATTGTTTGGTGATGGTGGAGGCGCAGCTGTTTTAACAAGGTGTGAAAAAGGCGGTATTCTTAAATCATATTTAAGATCAGATGGCTCAAGAGGAGAAGCATTAACAATAGAAGCAGCAGACTTTAAAACACCATTTGCAAAAGAAAATAAAGAAAAAGATAGAGTAATAAAAATGAATGGAAGAGAAGTTTTTAAATTTGCAACAACAGCAATAGCAGATGGTGTTACAGAAATATTGAAAGATTCTAATTTAACATTGGATGATATTAAATATATAGTTCCGCACCAAGCAAACTATAGGATAATAAATTCTGCAGCAAAGAAACTAAATGTTGAAACAGAAAAATTTTATATTAATTTAGATAGATACGGAAATACATCATCAGCATCAGTACCTTTAGCTCTTAATGAAATGATGGAAGAAGGTCTTATAAATGAAGGCGATAAGATTATTTTAGTTGCATTTGGTGGTGGACTAACTCATGCAGCTACATTAGTGGAATTCTAGTAAATAAGAAATTTGAAAGTAATAAAATAAATAAATCTAAAATATTAAAATTACATTGAATATGAAAAGAAATATTTCATGGAGGGAATATATATGTTATTTGAAGAAATTAGAGAAGTTATTTGTGAACAACTAGGAATTGAAAAGAATGAAGTATCTTTAGAAACTACATTTCAAGACTTGCAAGCAGATTCTTTAGATTTATTCCAAATAGTAATTGAATTAGAAGAAAAATATAATATACAAGTCGAAGATGTTGAAGGCTTAAAGAATGTTAAAGATGTAGTTGATTATGTAGAGCAAAAGGCAAAGTAGGAATTATATGAATTTATTTTTAATTTTTAATTAGTACAATTGATAATAAGACGATGTAATAGTAAAATTGGTTATAATATGTTTTTTAAGAGTTTATTTGGGATGGTAGTTAAATATTACATTGAAATATTATTTTACATTTCAATTGTGGGAGGAAATTTTTGTGAAAGAAAATAGAGTTTGTGAATTATTAGGTATTAAATATCCATTATTCCAAGGAGCTATGGCAAGAATTGCAGATGCATCATTAGCAGCAGCAGTAAGTAATGCAGGTGGACTTGGAATAATCACTGGCGCAGCTCCAACTGAATGGGTTAGGGAGCAAATTAGAAAAGCAAAAGAATTAACAGATAAACCATTTGCAGTAAACTTGATGCTTCAAATGGAAAATGTTGATGAGATTGCAGAATTAGTATGTGAAGAGGGCGTAAAAGTAGTAACAACTGGAGCAGGAAGCCCGGGGAAGTATATGGATAAATGGAAAGAGCATGACATTAAAGTTATACCAGTAGTTGCATCTGTAGCGCTAGCTAAAAGAATGGAAAAATCAGGAGCTCATGCAATTGTGGCAGAAGGTACTGAATCAGGTGGCCATGTAGGGCAATTAACAACAATGACTTTAATTCCACAAGTTGCAGATGCAGTTAGTATTCCAGTAATAGGAGCTGGCGGTATTGGTGATGGAAGAGGTATTGCAGCTGCTTTTATGTTAGGCGCTGAAGGTATTCAAGTTGGTACTAGATTTTTGGTGGCAAAAGAATGTAATATACATCAAAATTATAAGGATAAAGTATTAAAAGCAAAGGATATTGATACTGAAGTAACAGGAAGGTCAACAGGACATCCAGTAAGAGTTTTAAGAAATAAGCTTTCAAGAACTTATTTGAAGTTAGAAAAAGAGGGAGCTAGTGTCGAAGAAATTGAAAAGATAGGAATAGGATGCTTAGCTAAAGCAGTAGTTGAAGGTGACGTTGAAAATGGATCGCTTATGTGTGGTCAAATTGCAGGGCTTGTTAATAAAGAACAAACTTGCAAAGAAATAATTGAAGAAATGTTTAAAGAAGCAAATGAAAGATTCAAACTTTTTGGGGGTAAAAATGAATAGTAATAGGATAGCTTTTCTTTTTCCAGGTCAAGGAGTTCAAACTATTGGAATGGCAAAAGATCTCTATGATAATATACCAGAATGTAAATTGATTTTAGATTGTAGTGAAGATATTTTAAAGATGCCTTTAAAGAAAATGATGTTTGAAGGACCTGAAGAAGTTTTAACTGCAACAGAAAATGCACAGCCAACTATATTAGTTGCATCACTTATGGCACTAAAGGCTTTAGAGATTAACAATATACATGCAGATTATTGTGCTGGACTTAGCTTAGGCGAATATGCTGCATTAATTTATGGTGGCGCATTATCTCTTGAAGATGGTCTTCTACTTATAAAAGAAAGAGGAAGAATAATGGGAAGCGCACTTCCAGAAGGCCTTGGCAAAATGGCGGCAATACTAAAGCTTGATGATGAAAAGTTTAGTGAATTATTAGAAAGGGCAGGAGAATTTGGAGTTATAGAAGGTGCTAACTTCAATTGTCCAGGTCAAGTTTCTGTATCAGGAGAAAATAGAGCTGTAGAAGAAGCTGTTAAGATTGCCAAGGAATTAGGTGGACTTGGAATACCTTTAAAGGTAAGTGGTCCATTTCATAGCTCATTGCTTACAGAAGCAAGTGAAGAATTTTATAATACAATAAAAACTGCAACAATAAAAGAATTTAACAAAACTGTTTATTCAAACGTTAAAGGTGAGCCTTATACAAATGATGATGATGTTAAAGAATTATTAAAAAGACATATAAGAAGTTCTGTACTTTTTGATAAAACCATAAATCATATGATAGATAATGGTGTAGATACTTTTATTGAAGTAGGTCCAGGAAAAGCATTGAGAGGATTTGTTAAAAAGATAAATAAAAATATGAATCTTCTAAATGTAGAAGATGTTGCATCCTTAAATGTTACTGTTGATACAATAAAAAATATGAAGTAAATGCTATGGGATAAATATTTAAGTGAGAATAGAATATATCTAATAAAAGTATAAGGAAACAAGGAGGTATTATGTTGAAAGGTAAATGTGCTATAGTTACAGGAGCGGCTAAAGGAATAGGAAAAGCAATAGCTTTAAAGTTAGCATCTCTTGGTGCGAACATAGTTCTAAATTATAGAAGTAGTGAAAAGGAAGCAGCAGAAGTTGCAAATGAAATAAAAGAATTAGGTGTTGAAGTATTAACAGTAAAAGCAGATATTTCAAAGCTTGATGAAGTTGAAGAACTTGTAAAGGCTGCTAAAGAAAAATTTGGGTCTGTAGATATAATGGTTAATAATGCAGGTATAACAAAAGATACTTTAATTTTAAGAATGAAAGAAGAAGATTTTGATAGTGTTATAGATGTAAACTTAAAAGGTGTATTTAACTGCATGAAAGCAATAACTCCTGTTATGGTTAGACAAAAACAAGGAAAGATAATAAGTATTTCTTCAGTTGTAGGGATTGCAGGAAATGCAGGTCAAGTTAATTATTCAGCATCAAAAGCAGGAATAATTGGAATGACAAAATCTTTAGCTAAAGAGTTAGGCTCTAGAGGTGTAAATGTAAATGCAGTAGCACCAGGATTTATAGAAACAGACATGACAAATACTTTAGGTGACAAGGTTAAAGAAGAAGCAGAAAAAAATATTCCACTTAAGAGATTTGGAAAAGCTGAAGATGTAGCTGAATGTGTAGCTTTTTTAGCAAGTGGAGCTTCAGATTATATAACAGGTCAAGTTATTCAAGTCGATGGCGGAATGTTAATGTAGTAAGGAAGGTTTTTAGTATGGATAGAAGAGTCGTTATTACGGGAATGGGAGCTGTGACTCCTATTGGAAACAACGTTAATGAATTTTGGAGCAATGCAAAAGAAGGAAAACTAGGAATAGACTTTATAAAATTATTAGATAATGATTTAATAGATGTAAAAATAGCTGGTGAAGTTAAGGATTTTAATCCAGAACCTATAATAAGTAAAAAAGAGACTAAAAGACTTGATAGAGCTGAACAATTTGGATTATATGCAGCTGATGAAGCAATAAAGAATTCAGGCTTGGATTTAGAAAAAGAAGATCTAGATAAGATTGGTGTAATAATAGGATCCGGAATTGGTGGTCTTGGAACAATTGAAGCGGAAGGAACAAAGCTTTATACAGGCGCTTCAAAACGAGTGTCGCCATTCTTCATACCAATGGCTATTTCAAATCTGGTAGCAGGAAATGTTGCTATTAAATACGGACTAAGAGGTACATGTACAGCTGTTGTTACTGCATGTGCAACAGGTACAAATAGTATAGGTGATGCATATAGATTAATTAAACATGGATATGAAAATGTAATGCTCGCAGGTGGTGCAGAAGCTCCAATCACAAGGATCGGTGTTGGTGGATTTAATGGAATGAAAGCGCTAAATACAAGTAATAATCCTGAAAAAGCATCTATTCCATTTGATAAAAATAGAAGTGGATTTGTTATGGGAGAAGGTGCAGGTGTTGTAGTTCTAGAGTCATTAGAACATGCACAGGCTAGAGACGCTAATATTATAGCAGAACTTGTTGGATATGGAACAACTTGTGATGCTTATCATATTACATCACCAGCTCCAGATGGAAGCGGTGCTGCAAAAGCTATGAAGCAAGCTATAGATGAAGCTGGAATTAAACCAGAAGATGTTTCATATATAAATGCACATGGTACATCAACAGCATTAAATGATAAATTTGAAACAGCTGCTATAAAGACAGTGTTTGGAGATGAGACAAAGGTTGCAATATCATCAACAAAGTCAATGACTGGACATTTACTTGGAGCAGCAGGTGCAATTGAAACAATAGTTTGTGCAAAAGCTGTTCAAGAGGATTTCATACCTCCAACAATAGGATATGAAACTCCAGATGAGGAATTAGATTTAGATTATGTACCTAATGTAGGTAGAAAAGAAAAAGTAGAATATGCATTAACAAATTCATTAGGATTTGGTGGTCATAATGCAACTTTACTTTTAAAGAAGTGGAAGTAGACTTTTAGGAGGGATACCATGGATTTTGAGCAAATTAAAGAGCTTATAAAACTTGTTGATTCATCAGAATTAGCTTTTTTTGAAATTAATACACAAAGTGAACATATAAAAATGGATAAATCTTTAAATAGAAATGTAAGTGAGAATTCTGCTCCAAGTAGTGCTACAAATAGTATACCTACTGTACAAAATATTGCAGAAAATATAGTAGGCAAAAATGAAAGTGTAGCAAAAAATGAAAGTAATATAAATTCAGAAGAAAATAGTGATGACGATGATACTATTGTTATAACTTCACCAATGGTTGGAACATTTTATTCAAAGCCATCTCCTGACAGTGAAACATTTGTAAGCGCTGGAGATAAAATTTCTAAGGGCAAAGTTTTATGCATAATTGAAGCAATGAAGTTAATGAATGAAATAGAAAGTGAATATGATGGAACAATCGTAAAATGTCTAGTAAATGAAGGTGACATGGTAGAGTACGGTCAACCGTTATTTAAAATAAAGGGGGAATAACCTATGATGAATATAAAGGAAATAAAGGAGATTTTACCTCATAGATATCCTATGTTATTAATAGACAGAGTACTTGAAATGGATATAGAAGAAAAAATGTATGTTAAAGGATATAAAAACCTTTCAGCTAATGAAGCATTTTTCCAAGGCCACTATCCAGAAGAACCAATTATGCCAGGCGTTCTTCAAATAGAAGCATTGGCTCAAGCAGGTGCTGTTGCAATTCTTTCTATGGAAAAATTTAAAGGAAAAACACCGTTATTTGCTGGAACTAATAAAGTTAGATTTAAAAATAAAGTAGTTCCAGGTGATAGATTGGATTTATATTGTGAAATAGTGAAAATTAAAGGACCTATAGGGATTGGTAAAGGAATTGCAAGTGTAGATGGTAAAACAGTTTGTGAAGCAGAAATACTATTTGCTATAGGATAAGGTGATGTTATGTTTAAAAAAGTGCTAATTGCAAACAGGGGAGAAATAGCTGTTAGAATAATAAGAGCTTGCAGAGAAATGGGCATAAGAACAGTAGCTGTTTATTCTGAAATAGATAAGGAAGCACTTCATACTCAATTAGCTGATGAGGCTGTATGCATTGGTCCAGCGATGCCTAAAGATAGCTATTTGAATATGGCAAACATTTTAAGTGCTTGTGTTTTAAGTGGTGCAGAAGCTATACATCCAGGTTTTGGATTTTTATCTGAAAATCCAAAGTTTGCAAAGATGTGTAGAGAGTGTAATATAAAATTCATAGGTCCTGATTATGAAACAATTGAATATATGGGAAATAAGGCAAAAGCAAGAGAAATAATGAAGCTTTCAGATGTTCCAGTTGTTCCAGGTTATGAAGGCGAAATAAGAGATGAGAAGCATGCACTTGAAATAGCAGAAAATATTGGATATCCTATAATGATAAAAGCTGCTGCTGGTGGTGGCGGAAAAGGTATAAGAATTGCTTATAATGAAGAAGAGTTTCTTATGGGATATAAAACTGCTAAAGCAGAAGCTAAAGCATGTTTTGGTGATGATACATTATATATAGAAAAGTTTATTCAAAAACCAAAGCATATTGAATTTCAAATATTAGCTGATGAGTATGGAAATATAGTACATCTAGGTGAAAGAGAATGTTCTATGCAAAGGAAGAATCAAAAAGTATTAGAAGAGGCTCCATCTAATGTATTAAATGAAGAACTTAGAATTAAGATGGGGGAAATTGCTAAGAGAGCAGCTCTTGCAGTTGATTATAAAAATGCAGGAACAATAGAATTTCTATTTGATAAAGATAATAACTTCTATTTCATGGAGATGAATACAAGAATACAGGTTGAGCACCCAATTACTGAAATGATTACAGGCATAGATTTAGTTAAAGAACAATTAAGAATAGCTTCTGGTGAAAAGCTTAGATTTACTCAAGATGATATTAAAATTAAAGGCCATGCCATTGAATGTAGAGTTAATGCTGAAGATCCAGAACATGATTTTAGACCTTGCCCAGGAGTGATTGAAGAACTTTGTGTTCCAGGCGGAATGGGGGTAAGAATTGATAGTGCAATTTTTGCTGGATATAAGATTCCTCATTGTTATGATTCAATGATAGCTAAAGTAATTTCATTTGGAAATACTAGAGAAGAAGCAATTGTAAAGATGAATAGAGCATTATCTGAATTTGCTGTAGGTGGAGTAAAAACTAACATTGATTTTGATCTTTCAATACTTCAAACTAAAGAATTTTTAGAAGGCGATTATGATACAACATTTTTATCAGAAATGATGGTGAAGAAGGATGCTTAAGGATTTATTTAGTAAAAGACAATATGCAACTGTTAATCCTTCTGTTTTAAAGAAAGCTGAAACAGAAGAAAAACCGAATATTCCTTCAGGCATGTGGAATAAATGTGAAAAGTGTAATACTATGATGTATCATGATGATCTGGAAAGTAATAAATTTGTATGTACATCATGTGGTTATCATTTTAGGCTTACAGCTAAAGAAAGAATAAAAATGTTTTTAGATAAGGATACATTTAATGAGCTATATAAGGATTTTAAAACTATAAATCCATTAGAGTTTGATGGATATGAAGAAAAACTTAAAAAGAGTAAGAAATCCACAAGTAGCAATGAAGCAGTAGTTACTGGCATAGGAAAATTAAATGACATAGAGGTTGCCTGTGCTGTTATGGATAGCTTCTTCATGATGGGAAGTATGGGAACAGTTGTAGGAGAAAAATTAACTAGATTAATAGAATATGCCATAGACGCTAAATTACCATTAGTTATATTTACAACGTCTGGTGGAGCGAGAATGCAAGAAGGCATATTTTCACTTATGCAAATGGCAAAAGTAAGTGCAGCACTTGCAAAGTTTGATGAAGCAGGACTTCTTTATATAACAGTCCTTACAGATCCAACTACAGGAGGAGTAACTGCAAGCTTTGCTATGGAGGGTGATATAATCTTAAGTGAGCCAGGAGCATTGGTTGGATTTGCAGGAAGAAGAGTAGTTGAAAATACTATAAATGAGAGCCTTCCAGATGATTTCCAAAGTGCAGAATTCTTATTAAAAAAAGGATTTATTGATGCTATTGTTCCAAGAAAGCATATGAGAACATGCATATATAAGATTCTTGTTTTACATGGAGTGAGAAGTTATGAATAAAGACTTTATAAAAGGAAATTTAAGTGCTTGGGAAAAGGTTGAAATAGCCAGGCATAAAGATAGACCTACTGGAAAATTTTATATAAATGAAATATTTAAAGATTTTATTGAGTTTCATGGTGATAGAAATTTTGGAGATGATAAAGCTATAGTTGGTGGCATAGCTTCAATAAACAATCTACCTGTTACTATTATAGCTATATCAAAAGGGTCTAATACAAGTGAAAATATAGAGAGAAATTTTGGCATGCCAAGTCCAGAAGGATATAGAAAGGCATTAAGGCTTATGAAACAAGCTGAGAAATTCAAGAGACCAGTAATATGTTTTGTTGATACTCCGGGGGCATTTCCAGGAAAGGGTGCAGAAGAGAGAGGTCAAGGAGAAGCTATTGCTAAAAATCTTTTTGAACTGAGTAAGTTAAAAACACCAATACTTTCAATATTAGCAGGTGAAGGTGGAAGTGGTGGAGCACTAGCCTTAGCAGTGGCAGATAAAATTCTTATGATGGAAAATGCTATTTATTCAATTCTTTCACCAGAAGGATTTGCATCAATTTTATGGAAAGATTCTACTAGAGTAAAAGAAGCTGCTGAGGTTATGAAAATTACAGCTAAAGATTTAAAAGAATTTGGTATTATAGATGATATTATAAAAGAGCCAAGAGGCGGAGCACATAAGAATTCTGAAAAGGCTGCTGAAAGCATTAAAGATGAAATATTAAATTGGCTTAGTGATATAAAAGATATTGATTTAGATGTTCTAATCCAAAATAGATATGATAAATTTAGAAAGATGGGAAATTTTTATTAGTATCCATTTAAGACTGAGAAGTTAGATTTTAGACTTCTCAGTCTTTTATTTTATAAAGTAGTATTAAAAATAAATGAACTATATAAATAATAAAATTTTAGAGAATCTAAGCTGTAATCTTAAAACAAAGAAATTATAAGATTAACTAAAGAACTAACAATAAATTGTGTTATGTTATATAATTTGATTGTATCTAATTAATTATAGAAGGAGTAAGTGTAATGGAAAGCAATAGTACTAAAATAGCTAAGATAGCAACAAGGATGGCAATATGTGATAGAAAAGAAGAGGAAGAGCTAAAGAGATTATATAAGAATGAAAATATACAAGTAACTGCTGTTAATATTGGAGGAAATATAAATACATCAATAGGAAAGATATTAGAAAGTGCATTAGTTGCTGCTAAAAGAAATAATTTAATAAGAGAAGAACATCTGCATGAGGGAGCAGTTATAGGAGCAACAAGAGATGCAATAATGCAGATTTATAATAGAGCAAGTAACCAAAATATTGGAGGGAAAATAGGAATTGCAAGAGGTGGAGAACATATATCTGTTTGTATATTTTTAAATATAGGTTTATTACATTTAGATGAAGTAGTAATTGGAATAGGTCATAGATCATTACCGTTATAATTGATATTTGGTACTAAATAAAGTATTAAAAAATAAAAATATAATTTTATTACATAAATATTAAAGAATATACAGCGATTCAATGGTCAACTTTACAAATATACTAATTTATGATATTATTAATTAAAATATTTTTAAATTATAATGCTTTATGTTAAGAATATAACATAAAAATAAACACAAAATTAATAATGTAGTTTATGGTAGTACTGAAGGCATAAAGGTGATAAGTAGAAACAGGAGGATAGAATTATGGTAGGAAAAAGAAAAATAGCTATGATATTAGGCATGCTATTAATGGGTACAGGCCTGATTGGATGTGGAAATAGCACAGCAGATAATAGTGGACAATCCGCAGGAAATAATGAAGCAAAGAAAAATATAGGAATTGTTCAACTAGTTCAGCATGATGCTTTGGATTCAGCAAATAAAGGATTTGTAGATGCGTTAAAAGAAAAGGGATATGAAGAAGGAAAGAATATCACAATAGAGCAACAAAATGCCCAAGGTGAACAAGCTAATGCACAGACAATCTGCAGTCAGTTTACTGATGCAAAAAAGGATTTAATCTTTGCAATTGCAACACCAGCAGCACAAGCAGCATACAATTCAACTAAAGACATTCCAATAGTTTTCACAGCGGTAACTGATCCTGTTGCAGCTAAAATAGCAAATGATTGGAAGAGCTCTGGGACAAATGTTACTGGTACTTCTGATAAAGTTCCAGTAGATCAGCAAATAGATTTATTAAAAAAATTAATCCCAGATGCAAAAACATTAGGTGTAATTTATAATACATCAGAAGCTAATTCAGTGATTCAAGTAGATGAATTAAAAAAGGCTGCTGAAGCTAAAGGGTTAAGTGTAAAAGAAATTGGAGTAACAAATGTTAATGAAATAAACCAAAATTTATCAAGTGCTTTAGGTGATATTGATGTATTATATACACCAACTGATAATACTGTAGCATCAGGATATGCTTTGGTTGGTAATTTATGCGTTGAAAATAACGTACCAATAATAGGTGCTGAAGAAGCAGTTGTAGATAAAGGTGGACTAGCATCTATAGGTATTGATTATTATAAATTAGGACAAGAAGCAGGGTATAAAGCAGTAGAAATATTAGAAGGCAAAAAGCCATCAGATATTGAGATTACAACATTAAGTGAAATGTCATTTACTATAAATACTGATGTTGCAGAAAAATTAGGAATTACAATTCCAGATGATATATTAAAAGATGCAAAAAAAGTAACTGGAGGCGTTAAATAGTGGGAGTCTTAATTAATGTTTTAGAACAAGGACTGCTATTTTCAATTGTTGCCATTGCTGTTTATATAACATATAAGATATTAGACTTTCCAGATATGTCTGTAGATGGAACATTTCCTATGGGTGCTGCTATTTCAGCAGCACTTATTGTAAAAGGAATTAATCCAATAGTAACAATTGTTGCTGCAGCTATTGGTGGTGCCATTGCTGGATCAATAACAGGATTTTTACATGTTAAATTAAAAATAGATAACTTAATGGCCGGAATACTTATGATGATAGCACTGTACTCAGTAAATTTAAGAATTATGTCAAATAAAGCTAATATACCTTTGTTCAGTGTTGATAAGATATTTGATTTGAAAATTCCTAAAATCATAATAATCTTAATTGTACTTATTATTGTAAAAATAATATTAGATTTATATTTAAAAACAAAATCAGGATTTTTACTTAGAGCAGTTGGTGATAATGAGCAAGTTGTATCTTCTATTGGAGTGAATAAAAATTTAGTTAAAGTTTTAGGACTTACCATAAGTAATGGACTTGCCGCTATGGCAGGAGCATTGACAGCTCAATATAATGGATTTAGTGACGTTGGAATGGGAACTGGAACAGTTGTAATGGGACTTGCAGCCGTAATAATTGGAAGTTCGTTATTTGAGAGATTTTCGTTTATTAAAGCAACCACATTATCTATTTTAGGAGCAGTTATTTATAAATGTGCAATAGCACTTGTATTAAAATACGGAGGATTTATTGGATTGACTGCAAATGACTTGAAGTTAATGACAGCTATAATTGTAGTTATAGCACTATGTTCTAATAATGGAGTATTTAAGTTTAAGAAGAAAATAATTATAGAAGGTGGTGCAGGAGAAGATGCTAAAAGTAACACAACTGTCCAAGGTATTTAATCCAAATACAATAAATGAAAATAGAGTTTTTGACAAGTTAAGCTTAGAGGGTGATAAAGGAGACTTCATCAGCATAATAGGTTCAAATGGTGCTGGAAAATCGACTTTATTAAACATGATATCAGGAACTATAGAAGCAGATTCGGGATCTATATTATTAGATGGAACTGAGGTTATAAATAAAGCAGAATATATTCGTTGTAAAGATATTGGAAGAGTTTTTCAAGACCCATCAATGGGAGTTGCACCTAATATGACCATATTAGAAAATATGGCTTTAGCTGATAATAAAAATAAAACATTTGGTTTAAGCTTTGGAATAAATAAAAAAAGAATAGATTACTATAAAGAAATGGTTAGTGAATTGAATTTGGGGTTAGAAGATAAAATATACAATAAAGTATTGCTTTTATCAGGAGGACAAAGACAGGCGTTAACATTACTTATGGCAGTTATGTCTAAACCTAAATTACTTTTACTTGATGAGCATACAGCAGCATTAGATCCAAAAACATCAGAAAAAATAATGGATATAACAAGACATATTGTTAAAGATAGTGGGATAACAACGATGATGGTAACACATAACTTAAAACATGCCCTTGAAAATGGAAACAGGCTTTTCATGATGCATAGGGGAAAAATACTATTTGATGTTAAAGGTTCAGAAAAAGAAAAGCTTGATAATTCCAAATTGATGGCTCTTTTTGACAAAGCTAATGTGACAGATGAATTAAGTGATAGAACATTATTTGCATAATTTATATTAAAAAATCAGATGGCAGTAAATGCTTGTCTGATTTTTTATTTTTGGATTAATTACTATTCAATTATTAATTTTCCTTTAAAGCAGAACTATTATAGATATGTAATATATTTTGATTTTATGATAATATTTTAATTATAGGTTATTTGATATCGTAATGAGGTGTATTGATGAGACCATTAGCAGATTTAATGAGGCCAAGTAAATTAGAAGATTTTGTAGGACAAAAACAAATATTAAGCAAGGGCAAACCCCTTTATAATTTAATAGAAGGTAAAAATATATGTAATTGTATTTTTTATGGCCCACCAGGAACAGGAAAAACAACTTTAGCCAATATAATGGCTAATTATGTAGATAAGAAATTTTATAAATTAAATGCAACAACAGCAAGTGTAAAAGATATACAAGATATAACAAATAATATGGATAATCTTTTAAGTTATAGTGGCGTTGTTCTTTATATAGATGAAATTCAGCATTTTAATAAAAAACAGCAGCAATCATTATTGGAATTTATTGAAGATGGAAGAATAACATTAATAGCTAGTACAACTGAAAATCCTTATTTTGTTATACATAAGGCTATCATAAGTAGATGTAACATATTTTCATTTAAACCGCTAGATAGTGATGATATTGTAATTGGACTAAAAAAATCATTAGAAAAATTAATTAAGGAAGGTATTAAAGTAACTTATAGCGAAGAAGCATTAAAATATATAGCCGAAATATCACAAGGTGATTATAGAAAATCATACAATATTTTAGAATTGGCTATAAATTCACAGATTAAACATGTAAGAAATATAACTGTTGAATATATAGAAACGTTAGAACAATCCAGTATGAGAGCAGACAGTAGTGGAGATGAGTTTTATAATTCATTAAGTGCCCTCCAGAAAAGCATTAGAGGAAGTGATCCTAATGCAGCAATTCATTATTTAGCAAGACTCATAAAGGCTGGGGATTTAAGTGCAATAGTTAGAAGGATTGCTGTTATAGCAGCAGAAGATATAGGGATGGCGACACCAAGTGCACTTACAGTAATAAATTCAGGAATAGAACTAGCATTAAAGACAGGTTTTCCGGAAGCTAGAATAATTTTGTCTGAAATGGTTATATATTTAGCTACATTACCTAAATCTAATAGTGCGATTTTGGCAATAGATAAAGCCTTAAGTGATTTGGAAAATTCAAATTGCGGTGATATTCCTATGCATTTAAAAGATGCTCATTACTCTGGAGCAACATCTTTAGGGGTCGGTGGATATAAATATCCACATAATTTTGAAAATCATTACGTGAAACAAGAATATTTACCAAGGGAATTAAGGAATAAAAAATATTATGAAGAGCAGAATAATAAATATGAAAACAGTATAAAAAAATATTGGGAAAATATAAAAAGAATTTAGATAAATTATAAAAAGAGTCTATAAAATCTTTAATAAAATGATATAATAAATATCGATTATTAAAGATTTTATCGATTATGTTTTTTATACCATATTTAAAAGAAAATAAATTGACAAAGTCCGAGTGTTTTGATAAGATATAATTAAAATTCTGATAAGGGGAGAGTGTTGCTATATGAAATTATCAACAAAAGGAAGATATGGTGTTAGAGCAATGGTTGCGTTAGCATTAAGTTATGGTGGTACCCCTATGTCTATAAAGACAATTTCAAAGAAGGAAAATCTTTCAGAATATTATTTAGAACAACTGTTTAGTCCACTTAGACGTGCAAACTTGATACGTAGTATTAGAGGAGCTCAAGGAGGGTATGTATTATGTAAGGCACCGTCAGAAATAACGGTTGGTGATATTATGACTGTTTTAGAAGGTCCTATAGAAGTTGCTGACTGTATAGATGGGATAGGCTGTGCCAGTGAAAATGATTGTACAACCAAAGCAGTATGGGCTAAAGTTAAGAAAAGTATAGATGATGTTTTAAATTCAATTACTTTACAAGATATAGTAGATGACTATGAGAAGGCAAAAGAAAAGAAAAATGGGATACAAATTATAGATGGGAGCGATTTTAGTATATGAGAAATGTATATATGGATTATTCTGCAACAACATATGTTAAGCCAGAAGTACTAGAAGAGATGATGCCTTATTTTACAGAAAAGTTTGGTAATCCATCATCGTTTTATGGTATATCAAGAGAAACAAAAAGAGCAATAGATAAAGCAAGGGAACAAGTTGCAAGCACACTAAAGTGTTTACCAGAGGAAATATATTTTACAGGTGGAGGTTCAGAAGCAGATAACTGGGCTATAAAAGGTATAGCAACTGCACATAGAAAAAAAGGAAATCATATAATAACAACTAAAATTGAACACCATGCAGTACTTCATAGCTGTGAGTTTTTAGAAAAGTTTGGATATGAAGTTACTTATCTTGATGTAGACAAAGAAGGATTTATAAATTTAGAGGAATTAAGAAATGCAATAACAGATAGAACCATATTAGTTTCAATTATGTTTGCCAACAATGAAATTGGAACAATCCAGCCAATTAAAGAAATAGGAGAAATATGTAGAGAAAAGAAAGTTCTTTTCCATACAGATGCAGTTCAAGCTGTAGGTAATGTTCCTATAGATGTAAAAGAAATGAATATAGATTTATTATCTTTAGCAGGACATAAAGTGTATGGTCCTAAGGGAATAGGTGCATTATATATTAGAAAAGGTGTTAGAATTGATAATTTAATTCATGGCGGAGCTCAAGAAAGAAATAGAAGAGCTGGAACAGAAAATATAGCTTCTATTGTTGGAATAGGCAAAGCAATGGAAATTGCAGAAAATAATTTAAAAGAACATACAGAAAAATTAACTAAACTTAGAGATAGATTAATAGATGGATTATTAAAAATACCATATACAACATTAAATGGACCAAGAGGGGAAAAAAGATTACCAGGGAATGTTAATGTTAGATTCCAATTTATTGAAGGTGAATCTATTTTATTATCATTAGATTTTAAGGGTGTATGTGCATCAAGCGGTAGTGCATGTACATCGGGGTCGTTAGATCCATCACACGTTTTATTATCAATAGGTGTTCCTCATGAACTTGCACATGGATCATTAAGATTAACATTAGGTGAAGATTCAACAGAAGAAGATGTTGATTATGTAATTGAAGTGTTACCACCTATAATTCAAAGATTGAGAGATATGTCGCCATTATGGGAAGACTTTATTAAGAAAGGGGAAAAATAAAATGATATATACAGATAAAGTAATGGATCATTTCCAAAATCCAAGAAACGTTGGAGAAATAGAAGATGCAAATGGAGTTGGAGAAGTAGGTAATGCTAAGTGCGGAGATATAATGAAAATATATCTAAAGGTTGAAGATAATATAATAAAGGACGTTAAATTCAAAACTTTTGGCTGCGGTTCTGCTATAGCGTCATCATCAATGGCTACAGAAATGATAAAAGGTAAGACTATAGATGAAGCTTGGGAATTATCAAATAAAGCAGTTGCAGAAGCTTTAGATGGGCTTCCACCAGTAAAAATGCATTGCTCGGTTCTTGCTGAAGAAGCTATTCATAAGGCTATAAACGATTATAGACAAAAAAATGGGTTGGAGATAATACCTATGAAAGAACATGACCATGATGAACTACACAACATGGTTCACGGGGAATAAGTTTTGAGTGGTAAGAAAAAAGTTCTTGTCGGTATGAGCGGCGGAGTAGATAGCTCTGTAGCTGCTTATCTTCTTAAAGAACAAGGATATGAAGTTATTGGTGCAACAATGCAAATTTGGCAAGAAGATAAAGAATTTGAGGAACGTGAAGGTGGATGTTGCTCTCTTTCTGCAGTAGATGATGCAAGAAGGGTATGCGATAAATTAGACATTCCTTTTTATGTTTTAAATTTTAGAGATTCCTTTAAAGAAAAAGTAATTGATTACTTTGTTCAAGAGTACATAGATGGTAATACGCCTAATCCTTGTATTGCGTGTAATAAGCATTTAAAGTTTGATGAACTTTTAAGAAAAGCAAGAGGAATAGGCGCTGATTATGTTGCAACTGGTCATTATGCAAAAATAGAGGAGCATGATGGAAGATATTTGCTGATTAGATCAGAAGATGATCGTAAAGATCAAACATATGCATTATATAATTTTACTCAAGACCAATTAGCGCACACTTTAATGCCATGTGGAGAATATGAAAAGACAAAAATAAGAGAAATTGCTAAAGAAATAGGGCTGGCTGTTCATAACAAAAAAGATAGTGAAGAAATATGCTTTATTTCAGATAATAATCATGGAAAGTATATTTCTGAAGTAGAACCGAAAAGAGTTAAGCCAGGAAACTTTGTTGATAAAAACGGAAATGTTTTAGGAAAACATAAGGGAATTGTATACTATACAATAGGCCAAAGAAAAGGACTAGGGCTTTCTCTTGGAAGGCCAGTATTTGTTACTGATATTAATGCTAGAACTAATGAAGTTGTTATTGGATCTGAAGAAGACATTTTTAAAACTGATTTATTAGCAACTGATGTGAATTTTATTCCGTTTGATAAATTGGAAGGTAAATTAGAAGTAGAAGCTAAAATAAGATATTCTGCAAAAGCGGCAAAGGCAGTTTTATATCCATTAGAAAATGGGAAAGTTAAAGTTTCTTTTGAAGATAAACAAAGGGCTATAACTAAAGGCCAATCAGTAGTTTTCTATAATGGTAATATTGTAGTTGGTGGCGGAATAATTGAAAAGATACTATAAAATAATAGCAACGGATTTTCTGTTGCTATTATTTTTTTATACTAAAAAGTGAAATTTTAAGAATTATTTTCCTATAAAATGGGCAATATACTATAAAATTATAATATAAATTTATAGGAGGATAAATATATGCTTAGGTCTAAGGATTTTTATTTAAAGAAAGTTTATAAAACTGATGGTAAAAAGGTTGGTATAGTTGAAGATCTCTGTATAGACTTTTTTAATGCTAAATTAGTTGGTTTTAAGGTCTCTACAAATAATATATTCTCTAAAAAAAATTATGTGGCTAAAGAGGATTTTATCTCTTTAGGAGAAAGTATAATTATAAAAGAAGTTGAAGAAAAAAGAGGCTTGTATTTTGAAGAAATTAAAGATATGGAAGTCATTGATTTAAATGGGAAAATTAGAGGCACGGTAGAAGACCTGATAATAGATAGCGAAAATTATGACATAAGAGGTATTATAGTAAGCTCGGGATTGATAGATAAGATGATAAAAGGTAAACAAATCTTTTTATTAAATGATTGCATATTAGGAGAAGAATATATTTTATATAGAAAAGAAGAAAATATTTTATTTAAAATAATGCCTCATAATATGAAGAACTGGTATGTTGAAAAAAAGGCATAAAATATTATTAATTAAATCTCTAGCAATTCTTCTTCTTTTGAGCTTATTTCTATTATATTTATTTAATGATTCCATAAAAAATATAATTAATATCATAATAATATCATTTATTTTATCATATGTATTAATGCCTATTAGAGATATTATTGAAGAAAAATTAAAGGTAGGAGCTAATATTGCATCTATGATGATTATATTTATGATACTTATGGTAGTAGTAAGTATTATAATTATTTTTATTCCTACCTTATTTAATGAAATATCCACTATAAGTAATATTTTAGATAGTATAGGTACTTTATTAGAAAATCTATATAGTAAACTAAACCTTAATGATTTGCCTATATTGAATAATATATATAATAGAATCATAGAAAAAGGAAATTATATGCTGAATGACTTTTCTTCTATAGCTATAGATAATATATTAGCTACAACTAATAATGTTATTTCTTTAGCAGTTATTCCTGTTATTATGTATTATTTTTTATCAGATGGAAGAACTTTATTTAATAAAGCTTTATTAATATTACCGTCAGATAGAAGGGCGGTCATTAAGAAGATTCTATATGATATTGATAAAGTACTTAGTAGATATATTGTAGGGCAGTTTTTTTTGTGTATGATAATTGGCGTATTAACTTTTTTTATTTTAATAATTTTTAAAGTTAAATTTCCATTGTGGATATCGCTATTGAATGCTGCGTTTAATATAATACCATATTTTGGCCCGATATTTGGAGCAATTCCAGCTGTTGTTGTAGCGTTCATAGATTCTCCAATTAAAGGTTTATATATAATGCTTGCTATGATAGTTATTCAACAAATAGAAGGAAATATATTGTCACCACAAATAACAGGAAATAGTATTAATATGCATCCATTTATGATAATTATATTGCTTCTTATAGGTGATAAATTTGGAGGTTTTATGGGGATGATACTGGTGGTTCCTATTGCTGTTATAATAAAAGTTATATATGACGACATAAATTATTATTTATTTTAAATATAATTAAAGATATAATAATTATACTGAAATAGAATAATAATTTCGGAGAGTTAATGATTTTATAAAAGGGGAGATAGGAATGAATATAGTTGTAATTGGAAGCATGAATATGGATTATGTACTTACTACAGATAATTTACCTAAAAAGGGAGAAACTATTCATGCGATTGATTTTAAAACTTCCATTGGAGGAAAAGGAGCAAATCAAGCTTTTGCAGCAAGAAAATTAGGCGCAGATGTTGTTATGATTGGTTCTGTCGGAAATGATGACAATGGAAGAAAAATAATTAATAGAATGAATGAAGTGGGGATAGATACTTCAAGAATTGAAATTGTTAATACTGAAACTGGAAATGCAATGATTACTGTAGACAATAATGGAAATAATACTATTATAGTTTATGGTGGGGCAAACAAATGTGTGAATAAAGAAATTATAGATAAGAATGAGGATGCAATTATAAAGGCAGATTTTGTTATTTTTCAATTAGAAATTCCTATTGAAACAGTTGAGTATGGAATAGAGCTAGCTAAAAAGCATAATACAAAAGTAATCTTAAATCCAGCACCTGCAAAGATTTTAAGTGATAATATATTAAGAAATTTGGATATTATAACGCCAAATGAAACTGAGCTTGTAATAATATCTGGTGAGAATGATCTTAAATTAGGTGCAAGAAAACTTTTGGAGTCTGGCGTGAAAGAAGTTATTGTAACAATTGGAGAAAAGGGAAGCTATTATTTATCAAATGAAAAAGAAATACTGTCAGAAAGCATAAAGGTAAAAGCTATAGACACTACCGCAGCAGGTGATTCTTTTAATGGTGCTCTTGCAGTGGCTATATGTGAAGGAAAATGTATTGAAGAAGCTTTGGAATTTTCTAATGTAGTTGGTGCTTTAACAACTACAAAATCAGGAGCTGAAAAATCTCTTCCATATAGAGAAGAAGTGAATAAAATATTAGAAATAAAATATAATAAATAAAAGGTTTTTGAATTGATAAAGTAATGTTGTATATTGACATAATTATGTATTTGAAATATAATTTTGATGAAATAATAAAATATCAAGCAATGATTAGGATGAGTAGATATATAATATGTATTTTAGAGAGGAAGTGTCTGGTGAAAACTTCTTACTATGTATTTCGAAGCTACCTAGGAGCTATAATTAACTAAGAGATGTATATTTAATACATAATTAGGGTGGTACCGCGGAATTTCAGCTTTCGTCCCTTTGTTTTGGGATGAAAGCTTTTTATTTTAGAAAAATATTGAAATTACAAGCAAATTTAAGAAAAGATGATTCTTAATTGAAAATTACAAATTGGAGGAATATTTTATGAAAATTACAAAGACTAATGATCTTAGAGACGCATATCTAAAGTTCTTTGAAAGTAAAGGGCATTTAAAAATGGATAGTTTTTCTTTAGTGCCTAAAAATGATAAAAGCTTATTATTAATAAATGCTGGAATGGCACCATTAAAGCCATATTTTACTGGACTTCAAGAGCCACCAAGACGTAGAGTAACAACTTGTCAAAAGTGTATAAGAACTGGTGATATTGAAAATGTAGGTATTACAAGTAGACATGGTACCTTTTTTGAAATGCTTGGTAACTTTTCATTTGGAGATTACTTTAAAAAAGAAGTTATTCCTTGGGCTTGGGAATTCTTAACAGAAGTTTTAGAATTACCAAAGGAAAAATTATATGTAACTATTTATTTAGACGATGATGAAGCATATGAGTATTGGACTTCATTAACTGATGTTGATAAGACACATATATTCAGACTAGGAAAAGAAGATAATTTCTGGGAACATGGTGCAGGCCCATGTGGTCCTTGTACAGAAATACATTTCAGAAGAAGTGATGATGCTAAACCAAAGAATGCTGAGGAATTTGTTAAGTATTCAGATGAAGATAAAATAATTGAAGTCTGGAACCTAGTATTTACTCAATTTGATGGGGATGGAAAAGGAAATTATGAAAAACTTGCAAGTACTAATATAGATACAGGAATGGGACTTGAAAGATTAGCAGTCGTAATGCAAAATAAAAACAGTATCTTTGAAATTGATACATTAGAAAATATATTAAGTGAAGTAGGTAAGCTTGCAAATGTTAAATATGGTGAAGATCGTAAAAAAGATATTTCTTTAAGACTAATAACAGACCACATAAGATCAATAACATTTATGATTTCTGATGATGTAATGCCATCTAATGAAGGCCGTGGATATGTGCTAAGAAGACTTTTAAGAAGAGCTGCAAGACACGGTAAAACACTTGGAATTAAAGATGCCTTCCTTTGCAATCTTTGTGATGTAGTTATTAGAGACTCTAAGGATGCTTATCCTGAATTAGCTAAAAAGCAAGAATATATTAAAAAAGTAATAAAGATAGAAGAAGATAAGTTTAGAGAAACTTTAGATTCTGGAACAGAAATACTTAATGGATTTATAAAAGAATTGAAAGCTAATAATAAAAAAGTATTAAGTGGTAAAGATGGATTCACATTATACGATACTTTTGGATTCCCAATGGAGCTTACTAAAGAAATACTAGAAGATGAAGGATTATCTTTAGATGAAGAAGCTTTCCATGAAGAAATGGATATTCAAAGAAAAAGAGCAAGAGAAGCAAGAAAGACTTCTAATTATATGGGAACAGATTTAAAAATAACTGATGAAATCTCTAATGATATAGAAACAGTTTTTGATGGATATGAAAATGATGTGTTAGATGCTGAGGCTAAAGTATTAATATGTGGAGATGCATTTGTGGATACTATCTCTGAAGGTGAAAAAGGTGTTATTGTTACCAATATAACTCCATTTTACGCAGAAATGGGTGGACAAATAGGAGATACTGGAGTTATCTACAATGATAATTTTAAGGCAAAGGTTATAGACACTAAAAATAATATTGGTGGAAAAATAGTACACTTTGTAGAAGTATTAAATGGTGAGTTAAAAGTTAATGATAAAGTAACTCTAGAAGTAGATAAAGAAAGAAGACAAGAAATTAAAAAGAATCATACAGCAACGCATCTTTTAGATACAGCGCTTAAAAAAGTTCTTGGAAGTCATGTGCACCAAGCAGGTTCATATGTAAGTAATGATAGATTGAGATTTGACTTCTCTCATTTTGAAGCTATGACAGAAGAAGAAATAATGAAGGTTGAAGAATTAGTAAATGAAGCAATCACAAGTGTAACTCCTGTTATAACTAAAATAATGAATCTTCAAGAAGCTAAAAATAGCGGAGCTATAGGAATATTTGATGATAAATATGCAGATAAAGTAAGAGTAGTATGTGCTGGAGAATATTCTAAAGAATTATGCGGGGGTACACATATTGATAATACAGGTAAAATAGGTTTATTTAAGATTGTATCTGAAAGTGGTATAGCAGCAGGTACAAGAAGAATAGAAGCAGTAATAGGAAAAGAAGCTTATAACTTAATAAATGAAAAGAAAGATTTATTAAAAGAAGCTTCAAGCAAATTTAAGTGCTCAGAAAAAGAATTGTTATCAAGAATTGATTCGAACATCAAAGAACTAAAAGAAAAAGATAAAGAAATTTCAATCCTAAAGGCAAAATTTGCATCAATGAATATTGATGAGATAATTAATAGTAGTAAAGAAATAAAGGGAATAAATGTAGTATCTTATGAAATGAAAGATGTGGATAGTGATACATTAAGAGATGTTTGTGAAAAAGTAAGAGATAAGGTAGAAAATTCAATTGTCTTACTTATGAGTTCGAATAATGAAAAAGTTATAATATGTGCAATGGCAACTAAAGATGCAGTATCTAAAGGGGCTCATTGTGGCAAACTTATAAAAGAAGTTGCATCAATCCTTGGCGGAGGCGGTGGTGGAAGACCAGACATGGCTCAAGCTGGCGGAAAATCACCAGAAAAGATAGGTGAAGCAATAAATGAATCTTATAAAATAATTGAAAGTTTAGCAAAATAGTATACTTTTTTAAAAATATGAGGTATAATCTAAATATAGTTTAAATGAATAATTTTAGATTTTTAAGTAAATAATGAATATAAGGAAAGTTTCCTTTAAAGATGTAAGGAGGTGAAGCTGCGTAAGCAGCTGGGTTGTATGAGTAACGATATTGAACAAACAATGAAATTTGATGTTAGTAAGAATAAAGAAGCTCTTACAAAAACTATCTTAACAGATGTTTATAATTCTCTACAAGAAAAAGGTTACAATCCGATTAACCAGCTTGTGGGATATTTGATTTCAGGAGATCCTACTTACATCACAAATTACAACGGAGCAAGAGCTTTAGTGAGAAAACTCGAAAGAGATGAATTACTAGAAGAAGTTTTAAAATCTTATTTGGAGATAAAATAGAGAGTGCCCGTTTTACGGGTACTCTTAATTTTTGGGAGTATTAAAGTGAGAATAATCGGTTTAGATTTAGGACAAAAAAATATAGGAGTGGCAGTTTCGGATCCATTGGGGTTTACTGCTCAAGGTTTAACAACAATAAGAAGAACTAATAAAGAAAATGATATTCAAGAAATTAAGAATATTTGTGCTGAATATAATGCAGAATTACTTCTTATAGGATTGCCTAAAAATATGAATGGAACAATTGGGCCATCTGGGGAACTTGCTATGGAGTTTGGAAAGCTGTGTGAAGATAAGATTTCTATAGAAGTGAAATTTTGGGATGAAAGACTAACAACAGTTGCAGCACATAAGGCAATGTTAGAAGCGGATTTGTCTAGAAATAAGAGAAAAAAGATAGTTGATAAAGTAGCAGCTACATATATATTGCAAGGATATTTAGATATGATATCAAAATAATATGGTATGTTCATAATATGCTAAGATGAAAGACTAACTATATATAATTTGAAAAGTATAAAAATAAATTTATTATATATAATAAATTTGATTTATTAAATAAGACTATTTTATATGAATATTAAATTTGTATAAAATATGATTTTGAGTATGAAAATAATTTTTATAGAATATTAAAAATTAATATAAATAATGATTAGATAAATATAGAAAGAGATATGAAAGGAATGTGGTTATGAATCAAGACGAAAAATATGTATATATACCTGATGAAGATGGCAATGACGTTAAGTTTGAGGTGATTATATATTTTGAAATAGAGAAAATAGGAGGAAAATATATAATTGCAACACCAGCGTTTGAAGATACTGATGAAGCCTATGCATTTAAAATTTATGAAGATGAAGATGGTAGTGAAATTTTTGTAGCACTTGAAGAAGATGATGATGAATTCCAATTAGTGCTAGAAACATATGATACTCTTATGAATGAAGATGGATTGTTGTAATTATAAAAGAAAAGAGGTGTTATAATGGATCAATCAAATTTAGTTGATATGAATGCCTTAAAAGAGAATTTAAAGAAAAAAGGTTATAAATTAACTCCACAAAGAAGATCTATTGTTGATGTAATTATTGAAAATGAAGGTAAACATTTAACAGCAGAAGAGATATACGATGAAGTTAAAAAAAAGTGCCCTGAAATAGGATTAGCAACAGTATATAGAACTATACTTTTATTAGAAGAACTTAATATAATATCTAGATTAGATTTAAGCGATGGTTGCAGTAGATATGAATTAATTCATTCTAATGAAACTCATAGACATCATCATCTTATTTGTAATGTCTGCAATAAAGTCTTGGAAGTTAAAGATGATTTGTTAGACGATCTTGAAATAGATATTGAAAAAGAATATAAATTTAAAATTTTAGATCATAGTTTAAAATTCTATGGTTTATGCGAAGAATGTCAAAAAAATTTAAAAGAGGAATAAAAGGACTTTTAACAATAAAGAAAAGACCTTTATTTATAAAAATTTAATATAAAAGGAGGGGAAACATGAAAGGCGAAAAGACGAAGGTTAAAATTATTCCTCTTGGCGGTATAAATGAGATTGGAAAAAATATTACAGCTATTGAATATAAAGATGATATTATAGTAATAGATTGTGGATTAAAGTTTCCAGATGAGGATATGTTCGGGATTGATGTAGTAATACCAGATGTCTCTTATCTTGTAAAAAACTCAGAAAAAGTAAAAGGAATATTTTTAACACACGGACATGAAGATCATATAGGAGCATTACCATATGTTTTAAAACAATTAAATGTTCCTGTATATGGTACAAAGCTTACTCTTGGAATAGTTGAAACAAAGCTAAAAGAGCATGGTCTATTAAGCACAAGTGAATTAGTGAGAGTAAAGCCAAAAGATATAATAAAGTTAAATAGCGTTTCAGTAGAATTTATAAAGACTAACCACTCGATTGCAGATTCAGTGGCTATAGCAATCCATACTCCACTTGGGGTTGTTTTTCACACAGGAGATTTTAAAATTGATTACACACCAATTGATGGAGAGATGATGGACTTTGCAAGAATTGCGGAGCTTGGCAAAAAAGGTGTGTTAGTAATGATGGCAGACTCAACAAATGTTGAGAGACCAGGATATACTTTAACAGAAAGAGTTGTAGGTGAAACATTTTTTAAATTATTTAATAAGGCAAAAGGAAGAATAATTGTTGCAACATTTGCCTCAAATGTTCATAGGATACAACAAATAATTACAGCGGCAAAAGCTTATGATAAAAAAGTAGCTGTATCAGGAAGAAGCATGGAAAATATTGTTCAAGTAGCAATAGAACTTGGGTATTTAGATGCAGGTGAAGATGTACTTATACCAGTTGATGCTATGAATAAATATCCAAATGAAAAAATTGTTGTAATAACTACAGGTAGTCAAGGAGAACCAATGTCTGCATTAACTAGAATGGCTTCTTCAGAACATAAAAAGATAAATATAATTGAAGGCGATACTGTTATAATTTCAGCAACACCAATACCAGGAAATGAAAAGCTTGTTTCAAAGGTGGTAAATCAATTATTTAAAAAAGGTGCAGAAGTAATTTATGAATCAGGAGAAAAGATTCATGTTTCAGGGCATGCTTGTCAGGAAGAGTTAAAGCTTATGCATACTCTAGCAAAACCAAAATTCTTTATACCGGTTCATGGAGAATATAGACACTTGAAAAAGCATGGAGAACTTGCTATAAGTGTTGGATTAGATGAAAAAAATCTTATTATTCCTGAAAACGGAGATGTTATTGAAGTAGGAAGAAATTATATAAAGAAAAATGGAGTTGTTACTTCAGGGCAAGTATTTGTGGATGGTTTAGGTGTAGGCGATGTTGGTAATATAGTCCTTAGGGATAGAAAACATCTTTCACAAGATGGAATATTAACTGTTGTTGTAACAATTGAAAAACAAAGTGGAAGAATTGTAGCAGGACCAGATATTATTTCAAGAGGATTTGTCTATGTTAGAGAATCAGAAGGCCTTATGGAAGAAGCAAGAGATATTGTGAAAGATGTCTTAATTGAATGTGAAGAAAAGCAAATTACAGATTGGGCAACATTAAAGTCTAAAATGAGAGATGAACTTAGAGAGTTCCTTTATGAAAAGACAAAGAGAAAACCTATGATTTTACCAATAATAATGGAATTTTAATTAATATAATTATTATTAACTTGACTTTTTATGCTGAAAATAGTAAAATTCAATATGGTTATGTGAGAAAATTGGATACTTTATGTATCCAATTTTATTTTATGAAAAAAATAAGAATATGTTTACATAAATAATATAAATATATATTTTAGAAGCTAAATAGTAAATGTATATATGTAAAATTACTTCAATTTATACATTTATAAATTCACAGTTTAATACTGTTTGGAGGAATAAAAATGGAATTAACAAAAAGAGAAGATATAAGGAATATAGCTATAATAGCCCACGTTGACCATGGTAAGACTACTTTGGTAGATGCTTTATTAAAACAAAGCCATGTTTTTAGAAGCAATGAAAAAGTGGAAGAAAGAGTAATGGATTCTAATGATCTTGAAAAGGAAAGAGGAATAACAATTCTTTCAAAAAACACAGCAGTTAAATATGGAGATGTTAAAATTAATATTGTAGATACTCCAGGACATGCTGATTTTGGCGGAGAAGTTGAACGTGTACTTAAAATGGTTGACTCGGTTTTATTAGTTGTTGACTCTTATGAAGGACCAATGCCACAAACTAAATTTGTTCTTAAGAAATCATTAGAATTAGGATTAAAGCCAATAGTCATAATAAATAAAATAGATAAGCCAGATGCAAGACCAACAGAAGTTATAGATGAAGTATTTGATTTATTTGTAGAGCTTGGTGCTAGCGATGAACAATTAGACTTCCAAATTCTTTATGCATCAGCAAGAGAAGGATTTGCAAGATACAATGTTGAAGATGATAATGCGGATATGACACCAATATTCGAAACAATAATAAAGTATGTTGCACCACCAGAAGGTTACTTAGATGAACCTTTACAAATGCTTGTAACTACATTAGATACAAATGCATTCGTAGGTAAAATTGCAATTGGTAAGATTGAAAGAGGAAGAGTAAAGAGAAATCAAACAGTAGCATTAGTTAGACATGATGGATCATCTTCAAATTATAAAATAACAAGTGTATTTACATATAATGGACTTAAAAGAGAAGAAGCTGAAGAAGCTGGAATGGGAGACATCGTTGCAGTAAGCGGTGTAGTTGATGCAAATATAGGTGAAACTATAGCAGATTCATCATGTCCAGAAGCACTTCCATTTGTTAAAATTGATGAACCAACATTAAGCATGAATTTTATGGTTAATGATTCACCATTTGCAGGTCAAGAAGGTGAATTTGTAACATCAAGACATTTAAGAGATAGATTACTTAAAGAATTAGAAACAAATGTAAGTTTAAAGGTTAAAGAAATAACTCCAGATTGTTTTGAGGTTTCAGGAAGAGGAGAATTACATCTTTCAGTTCTTATTGAAACAATGAGAAGAGAAGGATATGAGTTCCAAGTTTCTAAAGCTAATGTTATCTTTAGAGAAGAAAATGGTGTTAAAGAAGAACCGATTGAATACTTAACAATAGATGTTCCGGAAGAATTTATGGGACCTGTTATGGAAAAATTAGGACCAAGAAAAGCTGAAATGGTTAATATGACATCAGCAGTAAATGGATATACAAGATTAGAATTTACAGTGCCGGCAAGAGGTCTTATAGGATTTAGAAATGAATTTATGACTGATACAAAAGGTAATGGTATTATGAATCATGTATTCCATGGATATGAGAAGTTCAAAGGTGAAATTCCAGGAAGAAGCAGAGGATCAATAGTATCATTTGAAGCTGGGGATTCAATAGCATATGGATTATTTAATGCACAAGAAAGAGGACAATTATTTATTGGTGCAGGTGTTCCGGTATATACAGGAATGATAGTTGGGGTTTCTGCAAGAGCAGAAGATATAGATATAAATGTATGTAAAGGGAAAAAGCTTACTAATACAAGATCATCTGGTGCTGATGAAGCATTAAAATTAACTCCACCTATAGAAATGAGTCTTGAACAATGTTTAGAATTCATAAACGCTGATGAATTAGTTGAAGTTACTCCAGAAAATATAAGAATGAGAAAAAGAATTCTAGATAGTGCTGAAAGAAAGAGAATGATAAGCAGAAACAAAAAATAATTGTTTCAATTACTTCAAAATATTAAATAAATTAACTATAATAAAGTAAATAGTCTTTTAGACTATTTACTTTATTATATTAGGAGGAAAATATGGGGCATAAAAAATTTCCTAAAAGATTAGTACTTTTTTTGATGTTTTTTATATTTATAATATTTTTGAGCTTTTTTGTAACCTATAACAGTACTGTAAATAAGCCGATAAAATCAAAAGAAAAAGAGATAACAATAAAAGTTGATAAAGGCCAGGGATTTTATGATGTCATAAATATATTAGATAAAGAAAATATACTTAGGAATAAATTTATGATTAAAGTAAACCTCAGTATAAATGGTAGAAGTATACAACTTAGAGAAGGCTCTTATAAAATTAATACAGATTTAAGTCTAAATGAACTTATAGAAGCTTTGGAGGGGAAAAGTCTAAATGAAAATTTGATTTCGTTGACTATTCCAGAAGGTTATACAATAGAAGATATAGGAAAGGTTATAGAAGAAAAAAATATTGCTAGTAAAGAAGAATTTATAAAAGCAGTTGAGAATTATGAATTACCATGGTTTATAGAGAAAAATAAAAATAAAAGATATGACCTTGAGGGATACTTATATCCAGATACATATTTCATAGAAAAAGATACTGATTTAAATGATATAATCAAAATGATGGTTGAAAGATTTGAGGAAGTTTTAACACAGATACAAGAAGAATCAGATGTTAACTTTGATAATAGTAAAATAAATGATATAACTACTATCGGTTCTATGATAGAAAAGGAAGCTCAAGTTGATAAAGATAGACCACTCATATCATCGGTGATTTATAATAGATTAGAAAAGGATATGAAGCTCCAAATAGATGCTACTGTTTTATATGCAATGAATGAGCATGTAGATGTGGTACTGTATAAACATTTAGAAACTGATTCACCATATAACACATATAAATATAAAGGGCTACCAGTAGGGCCAATATGCAATCCGGGAAAAGAATCACTAAAAGCGGCACTTATGCCTGATAAAACAGATTATTTGTATTATATTTTGCAAAAAGATAAATCACATTATTTTACAAATGAATATAATGATTTTTTAAATAAGAAAAAAGAATTAGGATATTAGTTGACATGGAGGGCTTAAATTGAGTAATATTACATATGACTATATGGAAAACTATATAAGAAGTTTAGTTCCAGAAAGAAGTGGAACACTTAAAGAAATAGAAGATTTTGCTTTAGAAAATAAAGTTCCTATAGTACAAAAGGAAACAGGTATATTTTTAGAGTTTATTACTAGTATGAAAAAACCTAAAAGAATACTAGAACTTGGTACAGCAATTGGATTTTCAGCTATTTTGATGTATGAATCATCAGGAACTAATCCTGATATTGTAACCATTGAACGAGATGATAAGATGATTGAGTATGCTACAATGAACTTAGATAAGTTTGATTTATCTAAGAAAATAACAATCAAAAAAGGGGATTGTTTAGAAATTTTAGAAACTTTAAATGAACCTTTTGACTTGATATTTATGGATGCAGGAAAAGGACATTACAACCACTTTTTGCCGCATTGTTTAAGACTCTTAAATGAGGATGGAATAATAGTGGCTGATAATGTATTATTTAGAGGAATGGTTGCATCACAGGAATTAGTTAAAAGAAGAAAAATAACAATAGTAAAAAGAATGAGAAAATATTTAGATTTAGTTACTAAGGATAAAGACTTAATAACATCTGTAATTCCTATGGGAGATGGAATTGCAGTTACCAAGAGGAGGTAATTTTTTTGAATAAGAGAAAACCGGAGATTTTAGCACCAGCAGGAAATTTAGAAAAGTTAAAAATAGCAATAGATTTTGGTGCAGATGCGGTATATTTAGGTGGAGGTAAATTAAATTTAAGAGCATTTTCTGATAATTTTTCTAATGAAGAAATGATAGAAGGAATAAACTACTGTCATGAAAGAGGAAAAAAAGTTTATGTAACATTGAATATATTTGCAAGAAATTATGATTTAAAAGGTGCTGGAGAATATATAAAGGGCTTATATGATATGGGGGTAGATGCTGTAATTATTGCAGATCCATCACTAATTGCCATAACAAAAGAAGTTGCTCCAGAATTAGAAATACATTTGAGTACTCAAGCCAATACAGTAAATTGGGTTGCTACAAAGTTCTGGTATGAGCAAGGTGTAAAAAGAGTAGTATTAGCTCGTGAATTGACATTTAGAGAAATAAACACAATAACTGAGAATATTCCAGAAGGATGTGACATAGAGGCCTTTGTACATGGTTCAATGTGTATAGCTTATTCAGGAAGATGTTTAATATCTAACTATATGCTTGGAAGGGATGCTAATAAGGGAATTTGCTCAAATGCATGCAGATATAAATATTATTTGGTTGAGGAAACAAGACCAGGGCAATATTATCCTGTCATAGAAGATGAAAAAGGAACATATATAATGAATTCTAAGGATTTATGTATGATTCATTATATACCAGAACTTGTTAAAAGTGGCATATACTCATTTAAAATAGAAGGAAGAATGAAAAGCGAGTTTTATGTCGCATCAGTAGTTAAGGCTTATAGAGAAGCTTTAGATGCATACTGGGAAGATCCAGAAAACTTTGAATTCAAAGAAGAATGGATGGATATATTAAATAAAGTAAGCCACAGACAATATCATACAGGCTTCTATTTAGGAAAGAATGGCGAGCAAAATTATGAAGAATCATCATATGTAAGAGATTATGAAATAGTTGGAATAGTTAAAGAATATGATGAAGAAACAAAAATAGCTACAATTCTTCAAAAAAATAGAGTATTTGAAAATGATGAAGTAGAGGTATTACGTGCAAATTCTCCGTATTTCACTGTAAGGCTTGAAAATATGTTTGATGAAGCTAAGCAGATAAAGACAAATGTAGCCAATAGGGCTCATATGATTTTTAAAGCTAAAGTTGAGCATCCACTTAAGGTAAATGATATGCTAGTAAAATCTAATGAAGTATTAGAATTGAAATAGTTATAAAATATGAATTTAATATTTAAATGAATAAAACACTTACTATAAGGCTAGAATCTAGTTGAAGGTAGGTGTTTTATATTTTTACTAAGAATTTTTATATGCAGAAACGATTGATGCAAATTTTATCTTTATTTATAGTATTCTTGGTATTATTGACTTTTAGATTATTTAAACTTCAAATATATCCAAATGAAAAAGTAGTTCTTTCATATCAAAATCATCAGCAAGAGAATATAAGTGATATGAAGTATATGATTTTAGATACAAATGGTAAGGATCTAATGAATTATAATAAGCAATACATTTTGGTAATTGATACAAAGCCATTCAGTCTAAATAATTATGAGGAAACATTGGAAAGCTTGATGGCTTTAAATTTTATTATGAAATCAGAGAATCCACAATTTAATTATACAGATATAATGAAAGAAAATGGAAAAATATATTATAGTATTTCAGAAAACACTTATAAAAAGATAAATAGTTTAAAAAATATAAAAGGAATATATACATATACAAAAGATTCTGTAAATATTAAAAAAGCTTGGAATATCAGTAGTATGTTATCAAATGTATTAGATGAAAAAGAAATAGAGAAGGATTCTATTGAAGGAATGTTATATGATGAGTTAAAAGATAATGAATCACCTAAAAGTGAATTCTATTTAGATGATAGGGCAGTTTATTCAAAACATACTGTAAATATAAATGAAAATAATAAAAACCTACAACTGACTATAGATAAGAACTTTGAGGATGAAATTAGGAAAGTTTTAGATGATGATAAATATAGCTCATTAAAAAATGTAGGAGTAAGTATAATAGAAAGTGAGACCGGAAAGATAAGAGCTTTAATGCAAAAAGATGAAAGTGAAGCTAATATTAACTTGGGAATTGAACAAATTGGCTATGAGCCAGGGTCAATATATAAGATAATTACTCTTGGATCAGCAATAGATATGGGACTTTTAAATATTAATAATCATTTTATGTGCACTGGACAAATTTGTAAAACTGCTCATGGAAATTTATCAGTAGAAGAGGCTTTTGAAAAATCATGTAATGATTCATTTGCTCAAATAGGTGCTATGGTGGGATATGATAAACTTCTTGCATATTCAGAAAATCAAGGCTTATATAAGCCAGTATTAAATTTTAAAGGTAATAATAAAAATGAGGCGGCTGGAATAAAACCGGAAAAAGAATCTGGAGTAAACAACATATCTATTGGTCAATGTATGAATGTAACTCCAATTCAAATGTTAGGAGCAATAAATACTGTAACTAATAATGGAATTTATGTTAAGCCATATATTGTTGAAGCTATAATTGATAAAAATGATAATACAATAAAAGAATTTAAGACAGAAGAAAAAAGGATATATAGTGAAACTACTTCTAAGATCCTAAAAAATGCTATGAGAGAAGTTGTAGTTAATGGTACAGGAAAAAATGCTTATATAGAAGATATATTTACAGGAGGAAAGACCGGATCGGCTACAGGAAATAATAATCACACACATGGATGGTTTGCAGGATACTTTGAATTAAATGGCAAAGAATATACAATGGTAATTTTTACACCTGAAATCCAGGATCAATCATTAGGTGGTGGTGATACGGCAGCTCCTATATTTAAAGATATAGTATTAGCTTTGGATAATTAAATTTAAATTATATAAAAAGGGTGTTAGGAAAAAAATAAATCTATATAAGCAACTTTTATAAAATATAAACATATTATAATATCAAGCACTGTTATGGAGGACGAGGTGTTTGTATTAAATAGTTTAATTAATTTACTATGCAACTCAGTATTACTCACAGGATATATCACAAATAGCAACACTTTTCCATTACCTCTTGATGAGACAGAAGAACAGATGTATCTAGATAAACTTAAAAATGGAGATAAAGAGGCTAAAAGCATTTTGATTGAGAGAAACTTAAGATTAGTTGCACATATAGTTAAAAAATATTCTTTTCCCAACAAAGATGTTGATGAGTTGATATCAATTGGTACTGTTGGCTTAATAAAAGCAATAGATTCATTTGATTCTAGTAAGGGTACTAGACTAGCTACTTATGCATCAAGATGTATTGAAAATGAGATATTAATGCTATTTAGAAATAATAAAAAGCAAAAAAGTGAGGTTTATCTTCAAGATCCAATTGGTGTTGATAAAGAAGGTAATGAATTCTGTTTGATAGATATATTAAGCAGCGAAAAGGATTGTGTACTTGAAAATGTAGAACGTAATTTACAAGTAAAAGCTTTATATAGAAAGTTAGGTGAATCATTAACTAAAAGAGAGAGCTCAATATTGATAATGAGATATGGATTAATTGATGGAAAATGTAAGACTCAAAGAGAGATAGCTGTTAATTTAGGAATATCAAGATCTTATGTATCTAGAATAGAGAAAAAAGCATTAAAAAAACTTAAGAAAGAACTATTTACAAAATGATAGGGTATCTGTAGTTATTTCTTATGAATAGAAACATAATTTGGGCTGTATAAAATTGGGAAAATATATATAATATATTTTCCTGATTTTTTATTTTAAGAAAATAATTTTAAAATCATTGAAATATGATAAAATTAATATAAAAAAATATGATATATTGCAAAGTTTAAAGAGGAATTTATAGAAGTTTGTTGAATATATTTCTATTAGTAGATTTTTTCTACATAGAAAGGATAGAGAAAAATGCAGCAAGGAATAATAACATCCATAGACTTCGGAAGTAAAAAGTTGTCAGCATCAATGGCAGCATCAAATAAAGAAGGTGAAATGGATATATTAGGGGTAAAGTCTTGTAAATCCATGGGGATAGAAAAAGGGCTCGTGACAGATATTGAAAAATGTAGAATATCCGTATTATCTTTATTAAAGGATTTACAGGAAAGTACTAATAAAGAAATAGGTAATATATCTATTGGTATTTCAGCAAGGAAAACATCAATTAAAGAAATAAGAACTTTTTGTAAAATAAAAAATGAGAGAGTTACTAAGCTAGATATTATTAATGGAATAAAAAAAGCAAAAGAAACCATAATGTTAAAAGAAAATGAATGTATTGTAGATACAATGGTCAACTTTTATATTCTAGATGGTAAAGTATTACATAAAGATATTATAAATTTAACTGGTAATGAACTTGAATTAAATCTGACAATTTTAATTGGTGATAAAGATGAAATACAAAAATATTATGACATTTTTAAAAATACTAAGTATACAATAAAATATATTACCCTTAATATATTTTCAGGCAAGCAAATATTTTTGAATGGTACTAATGCAATGGGAGATGTTGTATTAGTAGATGTAGGAGCTGGAAAAACTGATATTTGCTTGTTTAATAATGGAATACCTAAAAATTTAACTAGTATTCCGATTGGTGGAAATAATATATCTAATGATTTAGCTATATGTGGCAAATTTTCATTTATGGAAGCAGATAATATAAAAATAATTTATTCAGGAAACTATGAATCATTATATAAAGATGAATCACTTGATGATGATATAGAAGTAGGGACAACTAAGGTATCTAAAGAATTATTCTATGAAGTAACTAATGCTAGAATTGAAGAAATATTAATTCATGTCAATACTGAATTAAAAAAGACTGGTCATTATGATAGAATTTGTAGTATAATTTTATATGGGGATGGTTTAAGCTATTTTGAAAATATAAATACGTTTGCAAAAGCTATTATTAAGAGAAAGACTAAGATTGTAAGCAAAGTAGACTTAGGAATAAAAAATTCAGAAAATATAACTTCTTTAGCATTAGCAAAAGAAGTATATGATAGATTAAATTTATTAGAGGATAGTAATAAACCTCAAATAGTTGAAGAAATTCAAACGAATGAAACAGAATTTTTATTAGACGAAAATGAGGAAGGAAGTCATATTCTAAAAAAAATTAAAACTTTTTTGGATAAGATTTTTTAAAGGGAGGAATTAATTTGTTAGATTTTGATTCAGATATGCAAGAATTAACCAATATAAAAGTAATTGGTTGTGGTGGCGGTGGTAGCAATGCCGTTAACAGAATGATAGTTGAAGGATTAAAGAATGTTGAGTTTATAGCAATAAACACAGATAAACAGGCGTTATTGCTTTCTAATGCAAGTCAAAAAATACAAATTGGGGAAAAATTAACCAAAGGGCTTGGCGCAGGTGCTAATCCAGAAATAGGTAAAAAAGCTGCTGAAGAGAGCAGAGAAGAAATTACAGCTGCTATTAAAGGAGCTAATATGGTATTTATTACTGCTGGAATGGGCGGTGGAACTGGAACAGGAGCAGCACCAGTAGTTGCTGAAATAGCAAAATCTATGGATATATTAACTGTAGGTGTAGTTACTAAGCCTTTCCCATTTGAAGGAAAGAGAAGAATGAGACATGCAGAAATGGGGATTGAAAATCTAAAAGAAAAAGTTGATACTTTAGTTATAATACCAAATGAAAGACTTCTAACAATGGCTGATAAGAAAACAACACTTTTAGATTCGTTCAAATTGGCTGATGAAGTGCTAAGACAAGGGGTTCAAGCAATTTCAGACTTAATTACTATAACTGGTGTTATTAACGCAGACTTTGCGGATATAAAAGCAGTTATGCTTGATAAAGGATTAGCACATATGGGAGTTGGTTTTGGTAAGGGTGAGACAAGAACACAAGATGCAGTTAAGCAGGCAATCTCATCACCATTATTAGAAACTTCAATCGATGGAGCTACAGATGTTATAATAAACTTTACTGGTGGAGCAGATCTTGGAGCGTTAGAAGTATATGATGCTGCAGATGTAGTACGTGAAGCAGTTGATCCAGATGCTAATATTATTGTTGGAGCTGTAATTGATGAGTCTTTAAAAGAAGAAATAAGAATTACAGTAATCGCAACAGGATTTGAATGTCAACCTTCTATAGAACCAATAACTAAAGAGAGTGTTAAGCCAGTAAATAATACTCCTGTTAAAGAAGAGGTTGCAGCAACAGTAGAACCTACAGTTGAACCAATTATAACTTCAAATAATAGTTATGAATCAGATGATTTAGATATACCTGTATTTTTAAGAAGACAAAAGAAACATTAATATTTACTTTTTTATATATTTAAATTATAGCCTTAAAAGAATTATCTTTTAAGGCTATAATTTTTTATTATTTAGTAATTTATATATTTAGATAACCAGTGGCTAAGTTATTTTTGATAATATTGTAATAAATAAAATATAAAGACTAAAGAATAAAAAATAAATTATATGCGCCTGTCCTTTTCGCAGGCTTGCTCAGAAAAAACAGTATGCGATGAAAAAACTACGGGTAAACGATTTTTAAAATTAAAGTTATTGTATTCTATTGGATTTATATTTTATAGAGAATCATATCATAGTCGCCTTGGCGATTTTTTAACGTATAGGAAAGTATAAAATTTTTATAATAGCAAAAGCCTTAAGAATAGAGGCTTTCTGTAACTTAGATAGTTCAATACGTTAAAAAATAAATTATAGTCCCGCAAAAGTGCCTTCTTATTTAAAAATGTGTTTGAGTAATTGCTTATTTTATAGTATTAAGGTTTATATTTTACGTATAAAGCGTGGCGAAGCCACTTTTTTATTTTACAAATTAAATTGTGAAAAAGTAAAAAAAATCATAAAAAGTTATTTTATCATATAAAAAGTAGTCTACAAAAAATGATGTAAGTAAATGTAAAAAGTTAAAGTTAAAAAATATTAATATGTTATTAGATTGTGACAAATTTTTAAGACAGATGAGTCTATAATGAATTCATATGATGGAGGAATAAAAATGAAAATATATATAGATGTTTTAATATTAGAAAATTTTATAGTAAATTTGTTTCTGCTATTATTAACTATGAAATTAATTCATCATAAATGTAAGACAAATATAATGATATTTTCAAGTTTTTTAGGAAGCATATATACAGTGGTATTACTGATTCCAGAATTGAAGATTTTTAGTTACTTCCCATTTCAAATAATTATGGCAATAATAATGGTTTGGATTACTTATGGAAAAACAAGTATCATTAATTTACTTAAGACTACTACAATATTTTTAATGGTTTCATTTACATTAAGTGGAATATGTTTTCTGTTTTCACTAAAAGAAAATATATATATATTAGGTGAGAAATTTAGTATTGCAAAGTATTCAATTAAATATGTGATTTTAAGTTTTATGATACTATTTATAGTTATTGATAGAATTAGTTACTATATTAAAGAACAAAATTTTGTAAATAATTACATATTTTCTGTAGAGTGTTATATAGAAAATAAAAACTATATATTTAAAGGATTTTTAGACACAGGAAATGAATTGAGAGAACCAATAACAAACTTACCTTGCATAATAGTTGAAGAAAGCTTGTTAGGTGATGTGAATTTCCAGGGAAATAATATATATCATATACCTTATAGAACAGTAAAATCAAATGGAATACTTGTAGGTATTAGAGTTAATAATGTAAATATAAAAGATCATGGATTAGAATTTAGAAAAATTGATGCAATAATATGTCCATGTAGTGATCAATTCAGCAAAAATAGTACATTTAATGCATTATTATCAAGAGGAATAGTATAGGAGGATTCAAAGTGGAAAAGATAATTGTATTATTAAATAAATTAATAAGTAAGTTAAAAGTATTTAGAAGAGGATTATATTATGTAGGCGGTAATGATGCACTTCCACCACCATTATCTAAGGATGAAGAGGAAGATTTAGTTAATAAATTAAATAGTGATGAAAGTATTAGAAGTATATTAATAGAAAGAAATTTAAGACTAGTAGTTTATATTGCAAGAAAATTTGAAAATACAGGTGTAAATGTAGAAGATTTAATATCAGTAGGAACAATTGGGCTTATTAAAGCAGTAAATACGTTTAATCCTGAAAAGAAAATAAAGCTTGCAACATATGCATCTAGATGTATAGAAAATGAAATTTTGATGTATTTAAGGAGAAATAGCAAAGTAAAAGCAGAAATATCATTTTATGAACCATTAAATATTGACTGGGATGGAAATGAATTATTGCTTTCAGATATATTAGGGACAGATAATGATACCGTATATAATTTAATAGAAGATGAGGTGGACAAGCAGCTTTTACTTATAGCACTAAAAAGCTTGAATGATAGAGAAAAAGAAATTGTAAGATTAAGATTTGGATTAAATGGAACAAGAGAAAAGACACAAAAAGAAGTTGCGGATATGCTTGGAATATCACAATCTTATATATCTAGATTAGAAAAGAAAATTATTAGAAGATTAAAAAAAGAAATAAGTAGAATGATTTAGGTTGTCTTTGAGTATAAAAGTATCTGCTATCGGAAATAATGATTAATGCAATACATATCATTACTTCCGAAAGGAGGAAAATTTTGTGATAATTAACAAGGTGGAAATATGTGGTGTTAATACAGCAAAACTTCCTATACTTAAAGAAAAAGAAAAAAAGCAATTGCTATTGCAAATGAAAGCAGGAGATAAAAATGCAAGAGAAACATTTATAAAGGGAAATTTAAGATTAGTACTTAGTGTAATTCAACGTTTTAATAATAGAGGGGAAAATATTGATGACTTATTTCAAGTAGGATGCATTGGTCTTATGAAATCAATAGATAATTTTGATTTATCACAGAATGTAAAATTTTCTACATATGCAGTACCTATGATTATAGGTGAAATCCGTAGATATTTAAGAGATAATAATTCAATTAGAGTTAGCAGGTCATTAAGGGATATAGCTTATAAAGCTTTAATAACAAGAGAAAAATTTATAAAAGATAATAACAAAGAACCAACGGTTTCTCAAATAGCAAAAGAGTTAGAATTGCCAAGAGAAGAAGTAGTATTTGCATTGGATGCAATTCAAGATCCAGTGTCTTTATTTGAACCTATATATCATGATGGCGGAGATGCAATTTATGTAATGGACCAAATAAGTGATACAAAAAATACTGATGAAAGTTGGCTTGAAAATATATCAATAAAGGAGGCTATGAAAAAATTAACAGATAGAGAAAAACTAATATTGAATTTAAGATTTTTTAATGGAAGAACTCAAATGGAGGTGGCCGAAGAAATTGGTATATCCCAAGCACAAGTTTCTAGGCTAGAAAAAACAGCATTAAAGCATATGAGAAAACATGTTTAATTACAAAAAGACGTTCAAAAATATTTTGAACGTCTTTTAAATTTTGTAAACTTTATTAAAAATATGTATAGAAGCCAATAATAAATAAGAAAATGAATCATATATTTAATAATATAGATTAATTAAACTACATAAAAAATAAAAATTTATGGGGGAGATTTGATGGAGTTAGAATTACATTCAATCAATGGAATGAGAAATATGGAAGTTATAGATGTGCTAACTGGAAGTAAACTTGGATTTATTAGAGATTTGAAAATAGATTGTGATACAAATAAAGTAATTTCTTTAATATTACCAGGAGAAGTTAAATCATGGTTTGGGAAGGATGAAGAAAAAGAAATACCGTGGAAAAATATAGTAAAAATAGGGGCAGATGTTATACTGGTGAAATCACAAGGTGAAATAGATAATGATATAAATAATATATAGCAATATAAGAAGAATGACGTTATAATATATATAAGTAAAGTTGATGCACTAAAGTTAAGAGGTGATGTAAATGAAGTGTCCTTTTTGTTCTTTTGAAGAAAGTAAGGTGGTTGATTCTAGATCAACAGATGACAATACAACAATTCGAAGAAGAAGAGAATGTTTAAGATGTAATAAAAGATATACCACATATGAGAAAATAGAAGATTTTCCTATATTGGTAATAAAAAAAGACTTAACTAGAGAAAATTTTAATAAAGAAAAAATAATAAATGGCTTAATAATAGCTTGCCAAAAGCGTCCAATATCAAGAAAACAAATGGAAGATTTAGCAAATGACATAGAAAAAACAATTTCTAATAGCATGCTTACAGAAATTCCATCTAAGGATATTGGTGAAATGGTTATGAACAAATTAAAAGAGCTTGATGAAATATCTTATGTTAGATTTGCATCAGTTTACAGACAGTTTAAGGATATTAATACTTTTCTTGAAGAAATAAAAAACCTTACAACATAAAAAAAATTGGGATATTGAGAAGTAAGCTTCAATATCCTTTTTATATATAAAAAAACAATTAAAAATGATTTGTGTTATTAATAAGTTAAAAATCAGTTAAAAGATATACTAATTATTATATATAATGTTAATATTAATAATGTAAGGGTTAAGACTAGGAGGATATAGTTAAATGAACAAAGTTCTGTTAGATTCTCTTATAAAGAAAGAGGATTATTTGATTTTAGATAGTGATAAATTTCAAGTTGTGTTTACAAATGCAGAAAAAAATAGAAGCTTTAACAGAGCTACTGAGGAAGGAAAAAAGTATTTGAATTCTTTAAGTGGAGAATTTGATCTGGAAAAAGTTGTATATCTAAAACAAATACACAGTGATAAAATATTAGAGTACACTGGAAAAGATATAAATGACATGGAAGGTGATGCGGTAATAACTAATATAAAAAAAATAGCAGTAGGTATTTTTACAGCAGACTGCGTGCCAGTAATATTAGTAGATGAAGTGAGAAAAGTAGTAGCAGCTATACACAGTGGATGGAGAGGTACATTTGAATCAATAACCTTTAAGACCATAGAAAAAATGAAGAATGAATTTAAATGCAATGAAAAAAATATTAAAGCCTATATTGGATCTCATATTAGAAAATGTTGCTATGAAGTTTCTGAAGAACTTAAAGATAAATTTATAGAAAAAAAATATGATATTGATAAAAATAAATTATTTAATGGAAGAAATCTAAATTTAGAGTGCTGCGTTGAAGATGATCTAATAAAAAGTGGCGTAGATGAAAAAAACATATTTACTTTAGGAATATGTACTTATTGTAATGAAGATATTAAATTATATTCATATAGAAAAAGTGAAGGAGCTTATGGAAGAATGTTTTCTTTTGTATTCCTAAAATAGGGGGGAAAAATATGTCTAAAGAAAAAATACTAATAGTTGATGATGAAGAACATATTGTTGAGTTATTAAAATTTAATTTACAAAGTGCAGGATATGAAGTGATGGAGGCTAATAATGGAATTGATGCATTAAAAATTGCAAACGAGAATAAGCCAAGTTTAATGCTTCTTGATTTAATGCTTCCAGGAATGGATGGTTTTGATGTTTGTAAAGAAATTAAGAGAAATAATGAAATGAAAAATACATCAATAATAATGCTTACTGCTAAAGGCGAAGAGTTAGATAAAATATTGGGATTGGAATTAGGGGCAGATGATTACATAACTAAGCCTTTTTCAGTGAGAGAATTATTGGCAAGAGTTAAAGCGGTTCTAAGAAGAACAAATACTTTTAGCGAAAGTGATAGTGAAATATATAAATCAAAGAGCTTAACTGTAAATTTTGAGCGCCATGAAGTAGTAGTAAATAATAATAAAGTGGACTTGAGTCTAAAAGAATTTGAGCTTCTTCAAATATTAATTAAAAATAAAGGAAAGATACTTAAAAGAGAAGTTTTATTAGACAAAATATGGGGGTATGAATATATAGGAGAAACAAGAACTGTTGATGTACATATCAGGACGCTTAGACAAAAGCTGGGTGAAAAGGGAGAAATCATTCAGACAGTACGCGGAGTCGGGTATCGCATAGGAGGAAGCGCATGAGTATAAAGAAAAAAATCCAGCAAAGCATGACTGTGATTTTGACGGTAACTCTTGTGCTTGCTTATGTGATCCTTTCGGTTATCCTTTATAATCGGAATATGAATCTGCTTCAGACAGAAGTAAAACAGGAAGCGGCATATATTCGTGAAGCGATCAATTTGTCTGACAGCGATTATATGAAACAGATGGATAATGTTGTGGAAAGCACAAGGGTGACGCAGATCAAAGCAGACGGAACGGTTCTCTATGATTCACGCAGAGATGCAGACATCCTTAAAAACCACGGAAACCGAAAAGAAGTCAGAGAAGCTCTTTCTAAAGGAGAAGGGGCAGACGTAAGAAAGTCAGAAACGGTAGGGAAGGATATGTATTATTATGCTCTTCTTCTCAACGACGGAACGGTGCTGCGCGTATCCAAGTCGATTGATAATCTGGCAAGTACCGCAGTCAGTCTAATGCCGGTGATGGGAATTCTTGCCGTACTGACAATATTGTTCGCTTTCGCTTTGGCAAGATGGCAGACAAATCGATTGATCAAACCGATCAATGAACTTGATCTGGAACGTCCATTGGACAGTGATATTTATGAGGAATTAAGTCCTTTGCTGGAGGCGATGGACCGGCAGAACAGAGAAAAAGAAGCGGTTGCGAATATGAGGAAAGAGTTTTCCGCAAATGTATCTCACGAACTGAAAACGCCGCTTACGTCGAT
>ENA-OWPM01000483-OWPM01000483.1-human-gut-metagenome-genome-assembly--contig:-NODE-483-length-46246-cov-50.421208_pt1 | contig 46246 bp, 35 predicted proteins | sample MGYA00248267_ERZ651852 | MGnify/ENA primary metagenome ERZ651852 (study PRJEB26924, sample SAMEA4378228) | human gut metagenome | biome: human gut; feature: human-associated habitat; material: faeces...
TCGTTCAGCTTGATATAGACGATCTGCTCCTTGCCCCGGCGTGGTGCATCCTTCGGCTTTTCGGATTCCTTCGGAGCGGGAGCAGCCTGTACCGTTGGAGCCGTTTTTTTCTCCGGTTCCTTTTTGACCGCCTTTTCCGGTTTCTGTGCAGGAGCTTTGGGCTTCAGGGCTGCGGCCTTGTCCTTATCTTCTTTCGGGGGACGGCCCCGGCGCTTCGGCTGTTCCGGCTCTTTGGGTTTTTCCTCCGCTTTCTTCGGAGCCTCCGGCTGCTTTTCCGGTTTCTCCGCTTTTGTCGGGTCAGGCTTTTCCCCGCTGGGAGTTGCCGCCCGTTCCTCGGCTTTCTTTTCCTTCATAATTTCAGCGAAGTTATAGACAGAAACCTGTGGGTTCTTTACTTCTGGTTCCGTCTTTTTTTCCGGCTCCGGGGAAACGGAAACCTTCTCCGGCTCTTTTGGGGGAGCGGGAGGCGTTTCCTTGCCCGGCCCGCTATCCGTTACCGGCTGTTCCGGCGTTTTTGTGGTTTTATCATCTGCCATAAGCATTTACCTCCTGTTTTTTGGCATGAAAAAAGGGGCTCAACTTTTCAGTCAAGCCCCCGTGGGAAGTTCCTCCTTTCTCCGCCATGATACAAAAATACCGCCCGTAGTCTCGTTTGGGCGGTACTTTGTGTAAGATTGGCAGTCCATTATTAAGTTTTTTATTATGTTCCCTTTGTACACCGTTGCAATCTTGCTTTTTTTCTTCTAAAAATTTGTCAACGAATGCATCTTCGATTTTCTTGTAAGTTCCAACGACACCGTCTTCAATCTTCTGATAGGTTCCTACGACACCGTTCTCAATCTTTTTGTAACCATCCACTACTTTCTTTCCTACTTTTCCTGTTTTTAACTGATATTCAGCCATAATGTATTCCTCCGTTTTTCTGTAAGTTTTTATTGCTTTACTTTATGGACTGATTCTAACGTCTGATTGTTTCGTTATTGCTTGATCTTTGTTTTAGAATTGTTAATATTTAGTGGAAAATTAAAATGAATGAAATTTAGCGAAACTTAAATTATTGTATTTTTTCTCTTTAAGCAAAGAGAAAGCACTGAAAAAAGCCAATAATCCTATAGTTTTCAGTGCGTTTTTTATATATTTTTCTATTAAATTTTTCTCATCTACCTATATAAGTGAAACTTAGCAAAACTTAAATTATGCCCAATATGGAATATACTTTTTATATCTTGGTGCAGTATCTGGATCCATTACTTTGATATACCCACCTTCCACAGCATTATTAAGAAGTCTCGATGCCTTTGCTTTCTCTTTTTCTCCCAAACCAAATATTTTTCGAATATCTGAATTAGAAATACCTTCAAAATTGACATATGCCAGACACGCCTGCATATAACAAGTTCTCATTCGATCTTCTTTTGTGGTTAACTCAAATGGTACTTTTGCAAACAATATTGCTTTTGTGAATTGATTATTCTGATTTTCGATTCTCGGAGCAAGTAACTCATTTTTACTTGTTGCTTCGACAATCTTATCATAACCACTACCCCGTTCCTCACAAATACCACATTTATGCATAAATCCAGCGATATTTTCATTTCTGGATATCGGCACCGAATCTACAATTCTTTCGATTGCTACTAATGGTGCTCCAGCATTTGCAAACTCAATTCGATTTTTAAACACCTCCACCATTGGATTTGTCCCCCTTTGCTGAAGATCCTGATGTATCATAGCATTTGCCAGTAACTCACGAATAGCAATTTCTGGAAAGCTGACAACAGATTTTCTCGTAGCTTCTACAATAACCTCTTTCTGCGGAATAATCGTCATAATATACTGCACAATTTCTTCATGTGAAAACGCATAACCAGCGCAAAATTCCTTTTCTCTGATAGCATCCAATCTGGAGTTCTCTTTATACCATATCACTCTGACAGTTCTTCTATGCAAGGCTTCAAATTTTTTCAAATCTTTTGCAATCATCAATGCTCCCATATTCGTAATATCCCATGTACCAGCATCATTTTTCTTAATGAATTTCTCATGTTGCAGATCTTCTAATACCTTATCCCGATTTCTTGGAATTGGCATTTCAAGCTTGTCATAATACTTAGAATAATCTAATAAGGACACCATTTCATCCTCATCCAGATTTCTCATTGCAATTCGTAGTTCATATGGTGTGGAATCAAATGTTCTCCATAATTCTCTCTCTTTATCTGGATATTCTTTCAAATTCTTTTTGTTCGTTCCAATTCTGATATATTCACCTCCCGCAAACTGCACTGGCTGTTTTTCTGCACAGGGAATTTCCATCAACACAACCATTCCTTCATCCATTGGAACCTCAAAAAATCGAAAATTAATTCTTGGTAAAAGCATTCTGGAAAGCCATGCTTCCAATTCTTCATTTCCCTTTTTCATTTTACAATACTGAAATTCAGTGCCTACAATTTTATGTGTTGCATCGTCCACACCCCAAACCAAATATGCCTTTGGTCGTTCACACAGTGCTGCTGAATTACTTAAAGCAGAAATATATTCACCAATCATCTGTGGCTGCTTGTTATTACATTTGAATTCTACCCACTCAGTCTCACCCGGCAGTTTTATAAGCTCTCGTACAAGACTTTGCAGGTATTCTACTGATCTTATTGCCATAACCTTCCCCTCTTTAAACTTATATTATTTATAGCCTTTTGCGCTTCACAAAGTACATCCTACAGTAAAATACTTTTTAAAAGTTACACTCTCTCGCATACCACCCTGCACCGTTTTTTATGGAATGCAATGCCATACGCTAAAATTTCACATCTGCCATTCTCCCTGAGTGCTTCATCGTATCTGCGATTTTTAATCTACACCATTGCATTTTCACATGCTTTGTCAAGACCGCTAATAGATGCCGCATGCTTTACCTCAATGATAATGCCTGCATCCGGATTCTCCGGTTCTATGAGAATATCACTATACCCGTCTCCTGACTCTCTGTTCGATTTTATCAGCCAGTCCGGGTTGCTTCCCCGCAGCAAACCTAATAACAGTCCATGATAAAAGTTTTCTTTCTGTTCCTCACGCGCTTTTGTATCCAGCACACTGATCATTCATGGAAGCCTCCAAAAAAAATCCGCTATACTATTTACATAGTATAACGGATTACTAACAAAAAAACAATTCTCTTACTTTATTCCTGCCGGAATTCTTCCGGTACGTCCTCATAAGTTTTCCATTTTTCCATGGCTTCTTCAAGCTGCATTCCACCGCTTACGGCGTGTTTTCTCACAGCGTTGACAGCCTGGATTTCTTTCATCTTTGCTCCGGTTAAGGTGTAACCCTTCATTGCCCAGAGTGTTGCAAGCCATGCGATCATTGGAACGATACAGAACAGGATCAGAACAACGCCATGCATTCCGGAAGAATATGGTGCTTTGCTGTCCGGTAAGGTCTGGATACCGATCATTGCAACGGCTGCACCAACGATGGTGGAACCAAGAGAACTTACCAGTTTATCGACCAGCGAGAACAGTGTTCCCATGATACCCGGCACATACTGTCCGGAACGGTAAGTCTCGTAATCGGAACAGTCTGCAACCATTGGAATCGGCATATCTGCGGTTGCATAGTAAGCACCATAGCCGACACCAAAAAAGATCACGAACAAAACAGTGTATACATTAATTGATCTTAAGCTTAAGTTCAATGCAGGCACTCCCTGTTTCCATAACAGCAACAGTACCAGAACACCGATATACATTACCAGCGCAAGCATTGTGTAGCGTACCAAGGAAGCTTTCTGACCATGCTTCTGTGAAGTTTTTACCGTCAAAAGGAAGAATGGCACAGAGAAAATATATCCAACAATCATCATTGGAAGATACAGTCCGCCGTAGTCTCCCATCATTGCTCCGTATAACATACATAAAACTGTCATGTTCGTTGCAATGGAAAAGGCAAGTTTGCATCCTGCTCCGGCAACCATAAGACGCTGTAATTCTTTGTTTGCCTTTAAAATTGCAATATACTCTTTTAATTTTACTTTTTCCTGCTTGTTGCCGACACCGAAAAACTCCGGTCTGTCTTTTTCCCAGATACCGATCACTGCAAGGAGTGTCAGCACTGCGGATACCACGATTGCAAGCGGGATCATAAAATCAAAGAAGTTCGCGCTGTTGTAACCGCCAAGACGATCACTTAAGATCGGTGCTAAAAACTGTACCAGTCCCATACCGATCAGGCTGGCGATCGTATTAAAAATCGTAAACATCGGGCGCTGCTTCGGATCATTGGTAAGACAGGTCTGTCCGGAACGGGTACAGGCTGTCTGGAACGTATATCCGATCACATATAATGCATAAAATAATACAAAGCATACATAGCGCAGCCACTGCATATCCGGTGCAATAATTCTTGTTCCAAAATACAGTAAAATGGAAGAAACGATCATGATCACATTTCCTAATACCATATATGGACGGAACTTACCAAACTTTGAGTTTGTGCGGTCGATCAGTGCTCCGATGATCGGGTCTGTCACTGCGTCGAAAAGACGCATAACGGTTACCATTGTAGTTGCAAACATAAGTGCAAGTCCTAATACACCGTTTGCGTAATATGCGATAAAATTCATGGTGAGAATGTAATAAACATTCGTAGCACCATTATTCATCGGGAACAGGACAAGCTGATACGGCTTTGCCCGGTTCATCTTAACTGCCTGTGCAGTTTCATTTCCTTTTTGATTGCTCATTGATTCTTCTCCTTTGGAAGGTCTATACCCAGTTTTCACTCTTCTTAGCTTCTTTTTTCAGTTTGTAGTCCGGATTTTCTTTTTCTGTATGGTAAAGCACCATCGCATCTTTCACACTTCCAGCTACTGCTTCGATCTTATTTTCCTTTTCCATAGGAAGCTGGAACGTAAAAATATGATCTCCGCTCTTCTGCTCGATCAGCTCCCCGTTATTATATAAGGACACAACCGGCTGGTTTGTATAAACCTTAATCGTTGTCGTCTCCTCGGAACGGTCACTGCGGCGTGAACCACACAAATGTACAAATGGTTCATCACTCCAATATGCTTTATATAAGAAGAAACTGTCTTTTTTGGTCTTGCGGTCAAACGTCACAAGTCCCTTATGGTTCATTCCCGGCTCACCGCCCTGATTTCTTGCATCTGCTGCAAAATCAAACATGTTCCATACATAAGTGCTCCACATAAATGGATGACGTTTGAAACATTTGATCATATACTCATGATATTTTGCCTGATATTCCTCGGTATGATCGCCGCGTCTTGGTCTTCTGCTGTGAAGATTTGGCATACCTTCCGCACCGTATTCCGAGTAACCGATCGGACGATTTGGAAATATGAGGTGGAAAAATCTTAAAAACATATCATTTAAGAAAAATCCCGGCACATACCATCCAAGGTATAAATTCCAGCCAACTAAATCTGTGATGTGTGCAGAACGGTTGAATGGTCCGCACATTGCATAACATGCCAGTGTTGTTAATCTGGTCGGGTCCATCTTATGGCACAGATCGTTTAATACATGGTGATTATCGAGCATGTCTTTTTTGTCTTTCGTGCTGATCGTGATCTCGTTGGATACGCCCCACACTACAATTGACGGATGATTATAATTCTGAATGATAAGCTCTCTCATCTGGCTGATCGTATTTTCTCTTCCACCCGGCATATGCTCTGAAATATATGGAATCTCAGCCCATACGACCATACCTCTCTCATCACAGAGATCATAAAAATACTGGTCATGCTGATAATGTGCAAGACGGATTGTATTCGCACCAAGTTCACAGATCAGATCCATGTCTTCGTCATGATTTTTCGTGGAAATCGCATTTCCAAGTGCTTTAAAATCCTGATGTCTGGAAACACCGTGAAGCGGATAATGCTCTCCGTTTAAGAAGAATCCCTTCTTTGGATCTACATAAAATGTACGGATACCAAAGCGGTTTGTGATCTCATCCTTCACTTCCCCATTGACTGTCAATGTTGCAGCTGCTGTATAAAGATACGGATTTTTTCTTCCGTGCCAGCGGATTGGATTCTGGATGTTTAAGTTCACGTCGCATCCGTCTCCTTCTGCAACTACCTTTCCGTCCTGATCTTTGATCTGTACGCGTACCTGCGCATCCTTTGTATTTGTAAATGTTTCAATATGAACATTTGCCTCGTTATCTTTTACTTCCGGTGTGATCTTGATTCCGTTGCTTCCAAGGTAATCTAAGTCAAAATGCTCTTTTGACACGATCAGGAAACGGACATCACGGTAGATTCCGCCGTAGAACGTAAAATCCGCTTTCTGTGGATATATTTTTCCATTGACCGAATTATCCACAGTCACTTCCAGTTTGTTCTGCTCCTGCAAAGCCTCTGTAATATTCACACGGAATGTAGAATATCCGCCATCATGATGTGCAAGTTCTTTTCCGTTCACTGTCACATCACTGCTTGCATTGACACCTAAAAATTCCAGATAAACTTCCTCTGTCTTTGGATCAAACTCCGGTTTTTCAAATGTTTTCTCGTAATGGCAGGTTCCTCTGTAGTAATCGTTTCCTCCATCCTGACCATCTTTTGCATTCCATGTATGTGGCAAGTTCACCTGTACTTGTTTTTTGTCAGGTCCAATGAAAAGCCACTGCTCCATCAGATTTTGAATTCGTCGCATATAACACATCCTTTTTATTATTTATGGTGCCTGTCACTTTGTATCGTTTCAGGCTATTTTTATATATTGTTCCAATTTCAATACATAAATAATAAATAAAATTCGTTAATTTTTCAACGAACCTGACTTAGTCGGTGCATTTTATGACGTAAGTGGTGTTCTAAGGAAACCTGTCGGAATATGGCTGCATAATTTCAAAAAAAGCCAGCGTCTGTTCTCCTCGATTAAGAGGCTCACTGACGCCGACTTTTTACTTTACAGGTAACAGCACTTCGAGGTTAAAGCAGCCCATTTCCGTAGATACTGAAATGTCACCGCCATATTTTTCTGCGATATGACGGATACTCTTTAAACCAATTCCATGATACTGTTTATTCTTCTTTGTTGTTTTCGGAAGGTCATTTTCATACTCCGGTGTGCGTTCCGTCGGGTTGGAAAAACGGATATATAAAAAATGCTGTTTTTCTGCCACACAGATATCGATAAAACGCATCTCTTTCTCTGAAAACTTTTCCACGCACTCGATCGCATTGTCTATTGCATTGCCAAATAATGCATAAATATCAATGGAATCCATAAAAAACAGTTTTTTTCCGTCAATGACACAATGCATCGTAATGTCTCTCGCCTCACAGATCAGGCTTTTCTCCGAGAGCAGCGTATCTAAAATCTCATTTCCTGTTTTCACGATTGAATCGTAGATGCGAATGGATTTTTCCAGCTCTTTTAAGTTCTTCTCCCGCTCCGTTGGATTGTCGATATGCCGCATTGCCGCCACCTGATATTTCAGGTCATGGCACTTGCGGTCGATCACCTGCATCTGGTCTTTGGCAATCTCATACTGCTTTTTCTGCTGATACCACATCCGCTCCATGAGCGCATATTCCTGCTTCACTTCACTCTTTTTGAAAAGCTCCGCCTGCAGATATAAAAATGTCACACAGTAAAGCTGTACCAGAACCGCCAGATTCGATTCCCCACGATTCTGATAAAAGTTATAATACGAATACAGGGACAAAAAAAGTACCGCCGCCGCGGAAAGCGTTCTTCTCGGTCCAGCCTGATAAAAACCATTTCTCGGAAGCCAGCGGAACAGTGTGATTGCAAACACCAGATAAACTGCTGCAAAAAACAGCAGTGAAAAAATATACTGCATCACTCTCGGCTGCTGGTCAATCGCAGAGATTCCATGCAGACTGTTCCAGAAAATATTCGTACAATGGTAAACGATCATCGGCCACACGGAACAGTAGATCATCTCCCAGCTTATTTTCCCGCTGATCAGTCCAACCGCGATCATCGTGATCAGAAACCTCATGAGAAACTCTAAGATCAGATTCTGTCCGGTAACCGGAATCAGCATACGCACAAGCAGCATCACAACCCATGCCGCGCAGAGGATGAGTGCGTTTTTTAACTTATTCTTTTCCATGATATGTAGTGGCATAAGGAACAGATACACACATGCCTGCAATAAAAAATCCTGAAAAATCATGATACCAAAATCCCGAACCATTGTTAACTTCTCCCTACACTGCGAATGAGCGCTGTCATAAAGTTTTTCTTGCTGCGGCGGCTGATCTGCAGTTTTTCGCCTTCCACGATCACCGTATCATCCCGGATCTCTGCAACATGCGTCAGTCCTACCAGACACCAGTTGCTGCATTTTGCAAACAGTCCCTTTGGAAGTTCTTCTTCCACGTTCTTAAGACTTCCGCGCATCTCAAAATTTCCCTGTCTGGTGTGATAACGCAGCACATGATTCTGGATCTCCACATAATAAATGTCTCTGGAATCAATCTTTATCATGCCGGTTCCTGTCTGGAGCATCACAGGCTTGCTTCCCCGGTTTTCCACAAGCTGCATTGCACGATCCATTTTATTTGCAAAATTCAGATACTGGATCGGCTTTAAAACGAAGTCCAATGCACCAACTTCATATCCTTTGATCGCATAATGCGCCATATTGGTGATAAACATGATCACTACCTGCGCATCCTTTTTGCGGATCTCCTCTGCCGCATCCATACCGTTTGTGCCCGGCATCTCAATATCCATCAGAATGATATCATAATCCCCCTGATAAACCGCCAGAAAATCATCCGCTTTTTCAAAAGGCGTCGTCTCGAATGTCGTTCCACGTTCTGTTTCGTATTGTCTGATATAAGTAAAAAGTGTTTCACGATAGCCCTGATCGTCTTCCACAATTGCAATCCTGTTCATGTGTGTTCTGCTCCATTTTTATAAATCCTGCATGTCTGCCGGATTCCTCTTTACCTGTCATTTGCCGTATTACCTATTATACCCATTTCAATTTGCAGTGTCTAGCTTTTCAGTCAGAAAAAGCGTAAATCCAATTTTGAATTTACGCCCTTTCCTTCAAATATTTTTTATAAAATTCCTATCGTTTTACTTCACTGCTTCCGTCATCTTCCAGATCAAAATGTTTTACAAGAGATTCCAGAGTAGCAGCCTGTGCCGCCAATTCCTCCGAAGTTGCAGATGTCTCTTCTGCAGAAGCGGAGTTATCCTCAACTGCTTTGGAAATTTCCTCAATACCAAGCTTAATCTGCTCAATGCTCTGATTCTGCGTCTGATTATTCTCTGCGCTTTTTCCAATCATACCATTGACATTCTCGATTGCATCTAAAACTTCCTGCATAGATGAAACAACACTTGCCGCAAGTTCTGTACCACGTTCAATTTCCTGAATCGAAACGCCGATCAGATCTTTTGTATTATTTGCAGCTTTAGAGCTTCCCTCTGCAAGTGAGCCGATTTCAGAAGCAACAACCGCAAAACCTTTACCTGCTTCTCCGGCTCTTGCTGCTTCGATAGAAGCATTCAATGCTAACAAATTCGTCTGATCTGCAATATCTTCAATCGTCTTGATAATGCTGACAACTTCATTTGAAGTTTCTGTAATCTTGTTCATTGCCTCTGTCATCTGATCCATCTGCATTCTGCTGTCCTGCATCATCTTTGTGACACGCGCCGTTTCATCGGCTGACTTCAATGCATCTTCCGTATTCTCTTTGACCTGCTCTGAAACGGAAACAGAAGTTGCCACAAGTTCTTCTACAGAAGCTGCCTGTGTGCTTGCTCCTTCTGCAATATTCTGTGCTGCTCTTGAAAGATCATCTGCGCCGGCTGAAACCTGTGCAGAACTGTTAATGATATTTTCAATCATGCCCTGCAGGGATTCTGAGATATGGATCATTCCATCTTTTACTTTTGCAAACTCTCCTGCATAATCATACTTCAATGTAAACTTCAGCTTTCCATCTGACAAACGGTTCAGAACATAGGCAATTTCATCAATATAATTAATATAGTCCTTCAACCGGTCTACTGTCTTCTGAATGGAATCTGCCAATTCTCCAATCTCATTTTCAGATGAAACATCCAGCGAAACGTCCAGATTGCCGTCTGCCAACTCCCGTGCCACTTCGTTCAATGCAACAATTGGTTTTGTAATGCTTGCTGACAGCCGCCGGATTGACAAAATGATAATAACAATACCAACAAGTACAAGCAATACCACGATCACTACACACTGTATCAGGCTCGCAAAATATTCACTTGACGGCATACAGCTTAATGTATAATAATCTGTTGTTCCAATTCTTCCAACATAGCCGTACTTTGTGCTTCCATCTGCCTTATATTTTACAGAGGTCGCATTCTGGCTCTGGATTGCCTGCATAACAGAATCTGAAACATTCAGTTCAGAAAGATTCTTCAACTGATTATCGGAATTTGGATGATAAATAATTGTTCCATCCGATGTTACCAGAATAACAAATCCCTGATTTCCGATCTTATAGGCTGGAAGCAGTTCATCAATATGTTCTAGTGCAATGTCGACTCCCGCAACACCAATGATGTTCTTGCCACTCTCATCATAAACCGGTGTTGCTGCACTTAAGATCAGGTTTCCGGTACTGGCATCTACATAGGCACTTGTCAAAATCGTACTGTTTGTCTCTACTGCACGATACCAGGTACGCTCTGTGATTTCAAAACTCTTATCACTTGTAAAACCGTCTGACTGTGTCACGACATTTGCATCAATATCCCCCAGCCAAACTGCCTGAATATTATCGCTGTCCGCCGCTGCGATCTTCTGCAACTCGTGGAATACTGCCTGATAATCAGCAGACTCTGTAATGGAATCTCCCGCTTTCGTCTCTGTCAGAAGTGTCCGCACATCTCTATCTAACGCCATCTGCTCTACAATGGTCATATACTCCTGAAAAAAGATCTCCAACTGATAGGATGCTGCCTTTGACTGCATCTGCAGATCATTCTTCTGCGCGCTTAAGCTGATATTTCCAACCATAATTGCGACCACTATTGATACGATCATAAAAATAGCGATCACAATGGTAAGAATACGGCTCTGAATTTCCTGGGCAATTTTCTTATTTTTTGTTTTCATACCCCGTTCTCCTCCTGTTTATTAAGCTTTTCTCTGCATGTAACTATTTTAATTGTAGCACTTTCCCCTTTTTAAACAATACTTTTTCTTAAAAACCAATAATTTTTCCAACTCATCCATTTGATTTTTCACTGCTCCACAAATTTGACAGTGGTTTAAACGTATAACCCATTCCCTCCCACTTTGTGAGCAGTTCATCTAATATTTTTCCATTGGTGGAGGATGTGTTATGTAACAACACAATGGCTCCCGGATGAATCCGCCCGATCAGCTTCTCAAACGCTTCGTCCTCCGTCGGCTGTGCATCCGCATTCCAGTCCACATAGGCAAGGCTCCAGAAAAAAGTCTTATATCCAAGTTCTTTCGCCATCGCAAGGTTTTCGGTGCTGTATTTTCCCTGCGGTGGTCTGTAATACTTCGTCATCTCCTGCCCGGTCACTTCCTGAAACAGGCTGCTGACCGCATCGAGCTCTTTCTGAAACGACTCTTTGTCCGAGATTGCCGACATATCCGGATGATGATAGGTGTGATTTCCCACCGTGTGTCCCTCTGTAACCATCCGTTTGACCAATTCCGGCGCACTCTCCAAAAAATGTCCCACGACAAAAAAAGTTCCCGGTGCATTGTGTTTTTTGAGTGCATCCAGAATTGCTTCTGTATTGCCATTCTCATAGCCGCAGTCAAATGTGAGATAGATCACCTTTTCCTCTTTACTTCCTATATAATAGGTATCATACTGCTTTAACTCATCCGCCGTGGCATTTCCGGTCGGCTGCAGTTCCTTTCCAGACTCGCCAAAGCCAAGTCCCCAGTTATCGACTGCCGCCTCGATGTGCATCGTCTCCTCTGTTTCCCTGTCAGACTGCCACTTTGCCACGACGGCTGCGCTTCCCCAGCCGAATAAAAACATCACTGCAAAAAGCAGCAGGCTGGAACGGTATTTTAATAAGAATGCTTTCATTTTCTGCTCCGCATATCTTCTCTTTTTATGTATACGAAGCAACAGGCTGTCTTATTCGTTCTGCTTATAGCCACAGCGTGGGCAGACACCCGCGCCTTTATAAATGTAACCACAGCGGTAACAACAGATCGTATCATGCTTTTCTTTTGCAAGATAAGATTCTTTTCTGGAAAATGGTTTTTCCTGCAGATAACGGGTAAAATCTTCCATCACTTTTGCAAACTTTTCTAAGTCTGCATGTTCTACCGCCAGAGGCAGCTTTGTCCTGCTTCCATTGTTCTGATGCACATAGATTCCCCGGTTCAAAAGTCCCGTTGACGCTTCCACCGAAGCGATATCCATTACAGAAATATAATAGGAAGTCATCCATGCACTGAAGTAAAGATTTTCCGGTGTCAGAAGAACCCCTTCTTTTCCCGACTCATCTTTTGACTTGTCGATCATAAGCAGCGGATATTCAAACTTTCCGATTCCATTGGCGAAATTGTCTTCTGCGCACGTAAAAACTGCCGTTTCCTCCGGTTCAGCCTGTTTCTGCCACACTCTTTTTGCCGGATAAAAATGGTATCGTTCCGACTCTGTCACCCCTGCCTCATCAAAAGCATTGAACAGTTTATGGACTAAAAGTTCACATTCATCGGTCTTGATTTTTGACATACGCTGTTCTAATTCTTTTAACGCATCAAATTTTAACTGTGGCAGAAAGTTTCCTTCCTCTAACTTCTTCACAGCGTCACTTGCATCTTCAAAATCCATGCTGCCGACATTTTTACAGATTTCTTTTATCTGTTTTTCGTCCATGGAACGGATACGGTCTTCCACCTGTCCGATATAAGGCTGAACGATCTCAGGACTTAAGTTTTCCTTTTTAATCTCATCCAGCAGCGAAACAAGGTCTTCTCTTGTTCTTCTTCCCGGCTGGTTTACAAGCCGCTGTACTTTTGTCAGACGCTTTAATTCTTCCTGGTGCGATTGCCTGTCCGCTTCTGGATTTTTCAGTACTTCAACCGGTCTGCTTTTTCTTTCCCGAACTGTTTCCGGTTCTCTCCGGCTTCTTTCCTGCGTTTTTGCAGTTCTTTCTGATTCTTCGCTCTCTCTGTCTTTGCCTTCTGCTGTTCTTCCAGTACTTCTCTCTCTTTCTACCCTTGTAGTTTCTTTCAGTTTTCCACCTTCGATTTTCTCTGCTTTTTCAGCACTTTCTTCCGCTTTTTTTACTGATTCTTCCTTACTTTTTTCTGTTGTTCCCTTTGAAGCTGCTTGTCCTGCCTCTATTGATTTTCTGGTGATTCTTTTTTCTTCTGATTCTTTCCAGTTTTTTTCAACATCTCCACTCGAAGCCTCTTCTGTTCTTCCAACCCTTCTTTTTTTTTCTATTTTTGCAGCCTTGCCCAGTTCGCCACTCTTAGTTTCTACCGTTCTTTTCGTTTCTCTTTCCGGTTTATTCCGATTTTTTTCTATTGCGCTGTCTGTAGTTGTTTCCAATTCATTGCTTTCCATTCTCTCCGATTTTCCAGCATTTTTTCCTGCACTTTCTGCCCCTACGACTCTGCTTGCTTCGGCTTTCATTCTTTCTTCTGCCGCTCTGCCCTCTTTCGCTTTTTCTCCTGCTTCTGTGGCTCTTCTTTCTCCGGCTTTCATTCTTTCTTCCGCTGCTTTTCCTTCCCCGGCTTTTCTTTCTACCTCTGCCAATCCGGTTTTGTCGTTTTTCTTTTCTTCTCCTGCTGTTTTTTCTTCGCCGTCTGCATCTTCTCTTACTATATCCGCTGCATTGTCTTCCCCTTCTCCCCCACGAATTGCCTTCTCTAAACGCCGCACACCCTCATCCGAATAAAATCCTTCCTCCATTTTCCGCATGGTACGGAACAATTCCTGCTCGGATACTTCCGGCAAATGCGCGATCAGCTCCGTAATCTCAGCTTCCTCATCCTGCGAAGCGGCTGTCTCTGCACTTTCCACCTGCATTTGCATCTTTTTATCCACATACTCGTTGTACTTTGTATTCACATTGCGGCCTGCTGTGCGTCCTAAAAGTTCCTGATAGTCTTCATAAGCCGCCTCGTCCCGCTCAAAATCCATTTTGTATACATCGCCATCCACGAGAAGGCGCTTCGGTCTTGGAGTGTACATACAGCAGCATTTTTTACAACTGTAAACACGCGCAATGCGCACTGCCCCTTCCTCTGTCTCAATCTGAAATTCCTTTCCTTCCGGGTAAACTGCCATGTAAAGCTGGCTGCCACATTTCGGGCACAAATAGCCCGCCAGATAAAAATTATTTCCGATACGATTGCGTCTCCGCTCGGCAATGGTCGTATCCTTCATCAAAAAACTGCTGGCTGCCTTTTTCCAGATCAGTTTATGCCACAATCCCTGCGGTTCTTCTTCCTCCGGCAGTAAAACCTCCTCGGGTTCATCTGACAGCACTGCCTCGATCACGTCCTCATAGGTCAGACGGATTTTATTTTTATAGAAGCGGAAATGTTCCGGTCCATACTGCGATTCCACCTGAAATTCCCCAAGGATCTGCGCAAACAACCGGTTCAGCTGCACATAATCTTTGTCCACACGGAGTCCCTTGATATTTCCCCACTTTCCAAACGCATAAAGCACCATATTCAAAATATCCCGCACATTTGGGTGCTGCTCCACGGCAGCGATCATCTGCTCCTCTGCTTTCAGTTCAATAATATTCGTCACCACAAGCTTCGTATCAAAGTTGAAAAAAAGTGACCGCACGCTCCCCTGCAGAATCAGATAATCCCCAATCACAAAAAACATGCCGTTCCACTCCACAGGCACATCCATCATTTTGATCAGTTTCTGAAAGGTTAAATTCAATTCTTTATCCGCTTTTAAAACTATCATGTTATCCTCCGTTCTCTTGTGGTTATTATACCATGAACTTCAATTAAGTTTATAAAGTTTTTATATATTCTGTAAACACCTTATTTTTCTGCTTTCGCCCATTTATTGTTAGCACTCATTTAAAAAGAGTGCTAATTTTCTATTGACTTTTGCAGACAAGGGTTATAAAATCCTAGATATAAGTTGAAATGCAATGATTCAGATATTTGATAAGTGCATTTTATAACAGAGTATAAAATAATTAGTGTTACTTATGGATAGAAAAAGGAGTGTTATATTATGGCTGAGAAACATGGAAATCTTTCAATCAACAGTGATAACCTTTTCCCGATCATCAAGAAATGGTTATATTCCGATCACGATATCTTCTATCGTGAATTGATCAGTAATGGCTGCGATGCCATCACAAAATTAAAAAAACTGGATATGATGGGCGAGTACGAATTACCTGCTGATTACAAACCACAGATTCAGGTTATTGTAAACCCGGACGAAAAAACGTTAAAATTCATTGATAATGGTCTTGGTATGACATCTGATGAAGTAGAGGAATATATCAACCAGATCGCATTTTCCGGTGCTACTGATTTCATCGAAAAATACAAAGACAAGGCAAACGACGATCAGATCATCGGTCATTTCGGACTTGGTTTCTACTCTGCATTCATGGTAGCGGATCAGGTAACGATCGATACTTTATCTTATAAAAAAGATGCCACACCTGTCCACTGGGCATGTGACGGAGGCACAGAATTCGATATGACAGACGGCACAAAAGAAGGGGTCGGTACTGAGATCACTTTATACCTGAATGAAGACTGTCTCGAATTTGCAAACGAATACCGTGCAAGAGAAGTCATTGAGAAGTACTGCTCTTTCATGCCAACCCCAATCTTCTTATCTAAGGCAAATGCTGAGACAGAATATGAAACCATCGATGCAGCAGATAAGTTAGATACTGATACCGTTGTGGAAGAAATCCACGAGGAAGCAAAAACAGAGGAAAAGGAAAATGAAAACGGCGAAAAAGAAGTCGTTGAAGTTTGCCCTGCAAAAGAAAAATTAAAAATTGTAAAACGACCGGTTCCATTGAACGATACCAACCCATTATGGGCAAAGAATCCAAAAGACTGCACTGACGAAGAATACAAGGAATTTTACCGCAAAGTATTCTTAGACTACAAGGAGCCTCTGTTCTGGATCCACCTGAACATGGACTATCCATTCAACTTAAAAGGAATTTTATACTTCCCGAAGATCAATACAGAATACGATTCTATTGAGGGAACCATTAAGTTATATAACAATCAGGTGTTCATCGCAGATAACATCAAAGAAGTCATTCCTGAATTCTTAATGTTATTAAAAGGTGTGATTGACTGCCCGGATCTTCCACTGAACGTATCCCGTTCCGCTTTGCAGAACGATGGATTTGTAAAGAAGATTTCCGAATATATCACCAAGAAAGTTGCAGATAAACTCATCGGCATGTGCAAGACCGAAAAGGAAAGCTATGAGAAATACTGGGATGACATCAGCCCATTTATCAAATTTGGCTGCTTAAAAGATACAAAGTTCTGTGACAAGATGAACGACTACATCCTGTTCAAAAACTTAGATGACAAGTATCTGACTCTTCCTGAATTATTAGTGAAGGAAGAAGAAAAGAAAGACGATGCGGAGGTATTAGACAAAGATGGTAATCCAATTACAAACACTGGCGATGCTGCTGCATCTGATAATACTGCTGATGGCAGCGACACTTCTGCTGACAGCGAAAAAGATGAACGTAAAGTTATCTACTATGTTACCGATAAAATCCAGCAGGGTCAGTACATTAAGCTCTTCAAAGAACAGAACATGCAGGCAGTGATCTTAGATCACAACATTGATACCTCTTTCATCACACAGTTAGAGCAGCGCAATGAAAAATACAAATTCATGCGTATTGATGCGGATGTGACAGAATCCTTAAAGGATGAGACTTCTGCAGAAGATCTGAAAGCAGAGACAGATGCTTTGACAGAAGTATTCAAAAAAGCTCTGAACAACGATAAACTCACTGTGAAAGTGGAGAAGCTGAAAAATGAGAACATCTCTTCTATCATCACACTTTCCGAAGAAGGAAGACGTATGCAGGATATGATGAAGATGTATGCCATGAACGGTATGGGCGGCATGGACATGAATATGTTTGCTGCTGACCAGACACTTACTTTAAATGCTAACAACGAACTTGTAAAATACATTTTCGAGCACAAAGATTCCGAGAACGTTCCAATGTTCTGCGAGCAGTTATACGATCTGGCTGTGCTCTCCAACCATCCGTTATCTGTAGATGAGATGACAAAATTCGTGGAGCGCAGCAATAAAATCATGATGCTGTTGGCAAAATAAATCGAAATATACCGGAGTTTAGCCAGCGTAGTGTCGCAGATTCTGCAGTGCTTTTATGGGTTGTGAGGGGCAGATATAAGCGCCCTCTCACAAGGCAAATTTATATGTAATGAAAAAGAAAAATGGTATAAACGAAATATTATGTTTCTGTTCGCCGGGCATTACGATGGGCTTCTGAACAACAATCATGTTCAGCAAAGGCTTCCATGATTGTTAGAATCCCATCTCCATGGCTCACAAAGAAAATAATATTTGTTTATACCGTTTTTCTTTCATTTACGTTATGAGTGACTTGTGGGAGAACGCTTATACATGTCCAATTTACGCTGTGAATTGCACCACAAAATCTGCAATTTACGTTATGGAACTCACGGTTATGGGATGAGTGCCTATTGGGTAACGACAGAAATCAATCTGTATTCCCATCATAATTTAAGTTCAACTTCTTTGAATGAATTTTCATAGAATAAAATAGATTTTCAAATGTAATTATGGTAGAATCATGGTGTTAATGAGTTTGACTAATCATATTTACATGAACAGGTGAATGATTGAAATTACAGAGGAGAACAAATAGATGATTTCCATTGATACCAAAAGACTCCATCTTCGGAATGTATTGCAAAATGATGTGGATGTAATATTTGATTATAGAAATAATGAAATATGTGCTCGATATCAGAGAGGACAGGTAAAAGACTATGATGGAATCGTAAGTTTGATTGAACGCCGAAGAAATGATGAGATATCAATTGATTTTCCTTGTATGATAGCAGTAGCACTAAAGGATACAAATGAAATGATTGGTGAAATAGTTGTTATGCCAAAGGATCATACATTTTCTCTCGGCTATACCTTTTCTTATAAATATCATCGACAAGGATATGCTTTTGAAGCCTTAACTGTTTTGACTGAACATCTTCACAAGATGGCTCCGGAATGGGAGTTTATTAGTTTTACAGAATGTGAAAATATAGCTAGTATTGAATTGCTTAAGAAATTAGGATATAAGAATCTTGGCTATGTTCCCAGACTGGATTCTCAAGCATTCGGCAAATGGACTACAATGGAAACGGAGGAAGAATTTGCTCATCTGGGCAAATAACTTCTGGTTGCCTAAACACTTATTACCACAATACAACAGAATAACCCACACTGCGTCAGAGTATATAGAAAAAAATCAGCGACAGATGCCTCCACGGTCACTGCCGCAGGAAAAGGATGGATAAAACTATGAAATTTATTTCCTGGAATGTAAACGGACTTCGCGCCTGCATGCAAAAAGGATTTTTAGATTTTTTCAATGAAGTGGATGCAGATTTTTTCTGTGTCCAGGAGACAAAATTACAGGAAGGGCAGATTGCCCTTGATCTCCCCGGCTACCATCAGTTCTGGAATTACGCCGAAAAAAAGGGCTATTCCGGCACTGCTATTTTTACAAAACACGAACCACTCTCTGTCTCTTATGGCATCGGCATCCCGGAGCATGACCATGAGGGGCGTGTCATCACATTGGAATACGATGCTTTTTATCTGGTTACGTGTTACACTCCGAATTCCCAGAACGAACTGGCAAGACTTCCTTACCGCATGCAGTGGGAAGAAGATTTTCTTGCCTTTCTGAAAAGGCTCGACGAGGTAAAACCTGTCATTGTCTGTGGAGATCTGAATGTTGCACATGAAGAAATTGATTTGAAGAATCCAAAAACCAACCGCAAAAATGCCGGTTTTTCCGATGAAGAACGTGCAAAGATGACCACTCTGTTAAACTCCGGATTCACAGATACTTTCCGCTATTTTTATCCGGATAAAGAGGGCATCTACTCCTGGTGGTCTTACCGGTTCAAGGCACGTGAGAAGAACGCTGGATGGCGTATTGACTATTTTATCACTTCCAGATGTCTGGATGCAAAGCTGCAGTCTGCCGGAATCCATACGGAAGTGTACGGCTCTGACCATTGTCCGGTGGAACTTATTGCAGACGCCTGATGCAGTGATAATATGTTTTTTAACGTCGTTTCTCATAGGAAAAAAAGAAAGAGCGTAACCCCAATGTCATCTTAACTTAATGACATTGGTAACCCGCTCTTTCTTTTTTTCTCTTTCAGACTTTTTCTATGATCCTTCACTGCTATCTGTTTTTCCTGTATCTCTTTCCTGCTGCAAACAGAATACTGCATCCTGCACAGAGAATGAGCGTCCATACCATCCACATGGAGTTGTCTCCTGTTTTTGGCGATCTGCCTGTCAGAGTGGTATTCACATCCTCATATACCAAGGCATAGGTTGAGAAACCATCCGTTGCAAATGTAAACTGATTCGTGGCTGCATCGTAAGTTCCATCGATCAGTGTTGCTACACCATCATGGATTCTGACGATCCTGTAAGTGCGTTCAATACTACTGTCATGGTTCACAAGGTTCTGCGGAATTGTGATCGCTATATACATTGGTGCGGATAAATCCGTAATCTGGCGATCCGCTCTTCCTGATATCTTCAATGTTAAATTAAGATTTAAGTATTGTCCAATCACATTGTTTCCAAGAACACTCTGAATGAGTGCAATCTCTTCTTTTGTTGGTGTCATGCCGGATGCGCTCAAAACAAACTGCGTCTTGTTTCCGGCTTTTACTGCCTTGTTCTCGTCTTCACTTAATTTTGCAAGATTCAGAAGCTGATCTGCTGCACTTGCGATATTGATTGCAGGGACTCCCTCTCCGCTTACTGACTGTGCAGTTATCGCATTATCTGTAGATCCCGCAGCCGAAGAGGCAGTTGTGGAAGATGTATTGGAACTTTTTTCCGTTTTTGCATTACCATTATCCGCTTTCTTTGCTGTTTTCACAATAAAATAAGTTGAGAACTGATTTGTCTCAAAAGTCAGCGTACCATTTTCCGACACAGACGTTGTAAGTTTTGTGAGGTTTCCGTTATGCTCCCTTACAACCTCATATCCTGCCGCCGTGTCATAATCAGCCACTTGTAGTTTCATTTTTACAGGCTGGTCGAACTGCGTGACTGGATTCTCCCAGTTAGTTCCATCTCCCTTGCTGACAATCTGGTCTAAGGTCAGGTTTACTGCTTCTGCACTTACTGCATTTTCTACCTGTGCAAGTGCATTTGTTGTATTTGCATCCGAATCCTCCACGGTAAGACGCAGATTTCCACTTGGAGCCGCATTTGCACCATGTTCTATCGTGATACCAGATACAATATTTCCAGATCGTTCAATCGTATCCTCTTTTTTGGTAAAAATACCTTTCAAATGAACATTTGTGGCCGGCATTGTAAATGTGAAAGTAGATACATCTGCCTGTGCCATCAATTCAACTCCTCCATTTAGGCTGACACCTGACAACTGATAACTATAATCCGGTGTTAATCTGACTGTAACTTTTTTTCCGGCATCTACTGCAATGTGTCCACCTTTCTCGTCCCCCGGATTATTTGCAAACGGGATATTATATAAATCATCTACACCTTCTACCGCAACCACCTGCGCTTTTCCATGCTCTAAATAGGCATCTTCTCCATAGGTCTGTCTGTCATATGCCCATGTAATGGTCCTCACAGAATGATCGATCTGGATATGCTGTGTTCCCGCTGCATTTAACGCTATCGCTGTCTGCTCAGATTTTCCCTCATCTCCGGACTTTCCCGGAAACTGCAGACTGTATTTTGTTTCATCACAGGAAACGTAAAATTGTATAGATGTTATGTCAGCTTCAAACACGTATTCTTTTGTACTGTTGGTACCTAAACCTGTCAATGGGCTGAAACTGCTGCCACCATCCTTGCTTACATATATCTTCATATTTTTAGAATCCATATCTGCAAAGCTGTTACAGGCATCCCCCTCCAATTGTAAGCGAATCCTGTTATCTGTTGACTGCCCCGGCTGTCCTTGCGAACCCTTTTTTTCTACAACTAATGTAATAGAATCTGGGAATCCTCCTTCACCCTCCCGTTCTGCCAGTGGAGTTTCATTCTGTGTTACTGTAAGCTTTGTTTGAAATCCATTGTTTGAATACACACGAATCTGCATATTGTCTGGATCAAAGTTCTCGAGTTTAAATTTTACACTCCCTAAATTTCCCTCTGGTACAGAAACCTTAGAACCGTTTAATTCTGCACCTTCCACCGTTAACGCAACTTTTGTTCCCTCTACATCATACGTGACAGTGCTGACATTCACAATACCTTCAAAATTCAACTCAATCGATCTGCTACCTTGTCCTCCTTCACCCTCTGCCGACACGTTCATCGCCGGCAGGACACCGAATATCAGTACCAATGTCAGCAGGACACTGACTGCTTTCCTCCACGCCTTTCTCATCTGCTTTTCCTCCTATAATGCATTTTGGAGCAATTTTATTCTCCCAATTTGGGGACTCTTCTCTACATTTTTCCGCTTCCGCCACATACTGTACATTTCTTCGCGCCATAACAGAGAATACAATCATCCGTGATCACACCCTTGCCATGACAAATAGAACATGGCTTTCCATGTGAACCTCCACAGAGTTCGCAGACAATTTTTCCTGCGCCGCCACAATGTCTGCATGCCGAACCGTCCGTTGCATCCACACCACTTTCTTTGCACCCCGGACATGTCTGCATACCAGATGTATCACAGTTGCTACAGGTCTCAATGAGACTGCCATGACAGCGTTTGCATGGCAGTGTTCCACCGCCGCATTCTGCACAGATTCCGGTTCCTCCACATGCACTGCATGTCTTTTTCCCTGAAGCCCCTGTTTTCTGATCTGCTTCACTCCCCGGATCTGTTTCACTCTCCGGATTTTCTTCACTCTTCACATTTTTTTTACTCTCTGAAGAATCTGAAATGGTCTGTAATACTTTCTCCAGTTTTCCGCTGTCTGTTGCCTCCTGCACCCAGACAACATCTGTCGTCACCTCATTCTGCCCGGTCAGATATCCTTTTTCTTCTGCGACATCCACAATTGTCTCCATCCCATCTGCAAGCTTCTGTCCTGTCAGATCAACTGTTTCAAATAAATCTGCCGCATCTGCATTCAGGTATTCTACATAAACAATACTTTCTTCGGCATTTAAATATAAGTTAAATTCAGGATTAATTTTTACATGGATCACAGCCACATACATCAAACCATCCGGTATTCCAACCCTTCCGGCTTTCTCCGTTGAAAAAGTTTCCACCATTTCTGTCCCCATGACTGCTTCTGCAGCACGGATTTCTTCAGAACTCTGTTCGGTCGCTGCGATTGACTGATCACTCACTTGTTTTCCACAAGAAGTTACAGTAAGCATCACCGCAAGACAAAAAAAGACTCCCAGATCACGCACCTTATGTCTCATTCAAGCCTCCTATCTCCATAAAAGGAATATACTTGAAAAATCTTAACATAAAATTACACGATCCGGGAGTTTACATATGTCTCAATCGTCACGATCAGCCTTTTTTTCCGGTTTCCATGTATAATAAAACTGGATCAGGCCAATCCTTGAATTTGTATCTGTTTTTTTGTTGAGCGATGAAATATATCGATATAACATTGCCCTTGAAATATAAAGCCTATTTGCGATCCCCTGCACCTCCTCATCCGATGCCAAAAGCATTTTCAACACCTCCTGCTCCCGTTCTGTCAGCGCATAGGTATCTGCAAATGCTGAAAAATAATCCTGCTCCTCTTCCTGTTTCCGCTCCTGATCAGGCAATTCCACATCCGTCTGTCCCATCACCGTGTAAATATAAATCGCAATGCTGATCAGTACAAATAACCCGATCGATGCGATCATGATCTTCGTACTGTCGCCGGACCGGATCAGTGCTACAGAAAAGCTTCCAATGAGTATGGCGCAGAGATTGTTCACCGCTCTTCCCATGCCAGCCCAAAACTGTGGCACTCTCATGTACCCCGCCAACCGCACAAAACCGGTCGAGAAAAACACAACAAAGAAGCCTGCCGACAGATAAAATACAATCAGCCCAAGCAAAAAAGAGCCGCCGGAAACGATCACAAGTATACACACCGTGGAAAGCAGCGTCACGCAGTACATGATAAGATTCCTATATCTGCCTTTTCCATAATCAAACAACACTCCTGACACAAGTCCGCTGACCGCCAGGATCAGTCTTGGCCACTGTCCGATATCCATACTTCCACCTGCATGCCCTAATGTCACTGCATTGTCTAATGTTGCAAAAATACAGGTCATAAGGGCGATTGTGAAAATGAGCGTAACTGCCGCTGCATACGGATGTCTGATGGGATCTGACTCATATAGGCTCCGCTCCATCAGGCTTCCCGCCACCTTCTTTTTCTCCACCAGAAAAAGAAGTGCCCATAATGCAACAGTCAAAATCACTGCTTCCACCGCTGCATTATGGATCAGATTGTTTTCGAGAAACTGTAAAAAAAGTCCAGTTGCATACGATACCCCCACCGTTTCCGCCAGATGTTCTTCCATACCATAGCGGCACGCTGCCCGGTAGTGTACCAGACTTCCGGCTATTCCAAGCAGCACATATAAAATCAGTCCTGCTGCAAGTGTGCTTCCATAACTCTGATGTACCTGAATCACCCACAGACATACAGCCGCGAGAACTCCGGTACCAGCACTGCCTGCTCTCTTTGCACTTTCCCGCAGTTTGCCATCCAGCACTCCAAACAGAAGGAAGCCAACTGTGCTGACTCCAAGCACATAACTCTGTGCCAGTACCACACCACCAGAATCTGTGTGGAATGCCATCATATTATCAAATAAATATTCTGCTCCTAAAAACACATAATTAAATAATGCCAGAGCAGTCATAATCTCGATCCGCTCTCTCTTCCAGAATATATTTTTTATTTATTAATTCTGCCTTTAATTTTTATAAAATTTCCTTATCATTCCGCACCAGACTTCAGATAATGACTCCGCCGCCGGCAATGTAATCTCCATCATAAAGTACGACTGCCTGTCCCGGTGTCACTGCGCGTACCGGTTCTTCAAACACACAGTGGATCTGATCTTCTCCGATACGTGTCACTTTACACATACTTCCACTGTGGGAATAACGGATTTTTGCTTTTAACTCCATTTCCCCATCAATGTCCGGAAGCGACATAAAGTTCACATGATCCGCATACAGTTCTGTCGTAAACACGTCCTCATTTGAACCCAGTACGACCTCATTTGTCTCCGGACGTATCTCTGTCACAAACACAGGGTATCCCATTGCGATTCCAAGACCTTTTCTCTGTCCGATCGTATAGTGTGTAATTCCTTTATGTCTTCCGAGTATTTTCCCATCTGCAGACACAAAATTTCCAGGCGGCACAAGTTTTCCACACTCTTTATCAATAAATCCTGCGTAATCGTCATCCGGGATAAAACATATCTCCATGCTGTCTTTTTTGTGTGCGACCATCAGCCCGATCTCCTCAGCAATCTGGCGTATCTCGTCCTTATGATAATCTCCGACCGGCATGAGTGTTCTCGACAACTGCGCCTGCGTCAGATTGTAAAGTGCATAAGTCTGGTCTTTCTCGGCGGTGACAGAATTTTTGATCGCATAACGGCCATTTGGAAGCTGCTCGACCCTTGCGTAATGTCCGGTGGCAATGTAATCTGCGCCGATCGCAAGACTCCGGTCTAATAACGCCTCCCACTTCACATATCGGTTGCATGCGATACATGGATTTGGAGTTCTTCCCTTCAGATATTCTGCTGTAAAATAATCCATGACATTTTTCCTGAATTCCTGCTTAAAATTCATGACGTAATACGGAATTTCCAGACGGTCTGCCACTCTTCTTGCATCATCAACAGCGCTCAGCCCACAGCAGCCACCATTTTGCTCCTGCGTAAATTCGTCCTCATCCTGCCAGATCTGCATGGTGACACCGATCACATCATATCCCTGCTTCTTTAATAAATACGCTGCAACGGAAGAATCCACGCCTCCCGACATTCCTACTACTACTTTTTTTGCCATAGTTTACCTCTTTTCCCGCCATAAAAAAAATTATGAGAAACCCATTTTTATGAGCTTCTCATAACATATCACGTCTGTATTTATTTTGCAACCGTTTAGGTTGTGGTATTATAAATCTCTCCGGTTGTGTAATTATAGGTATACATACCGGTTTTATTGTAGGTATTGGCTTTCTCTGCCTCAGTCTTTGCGTGACTCTCGATCATTCCTGCCTGAACCGATGTCTGATAACCGAATCCGCCTGTCGTATGGAACAGGGATTTTACCGTGTTCATATCGGCCTTCTTAAAGGCTGTCTCATCAATGGAAAGCTTATTATCGGTTCCAATGGTAATTCCTACAGAGCCCAACATACTAGAATTTGCCTTTGTCAGATTGACCATGGACTTCGTGCTTCTTAAGATGCTGTTGGTATTGGAATCCCCACCTTCTTTTAGCATCTTGTTATAGCTGTCCACAAACTCACTGACTGCCTTGTAAATCTTGTCTGTATCATACTCATAAGATACTTTTCCATCTTTATCTGTCGTCTGCTTCTTTGTAAAAAGAGATTTATCTCCGTTTGTTCTCAGTGCCTCAGAGGCTTTCTTCAAATCATCTGCAGCGCTCTCGATATTTGCAAGCGTCTTAGAACTGTCTTTCGATGTTGATGTGGAAGTTATGGAAGACGAAGAGGAATCGCCAGAAGCTTCCTTTGCATAATAAGCCTTCATCAGCTTTGTGTAACTTCCGTTTTTGATCGTAGCATAATCAGAATAGTTAATGCCAAGTAAATCTGATGTTCCAAACATAACACTTGTTTTCGTGCTGCCTGAATTCAGACTTGAAAACAGTACTCCAATGGAAGATGAATCATATCCTGAAATTGTTGCCATATTTCTCACTCCTTTGATTAGCAATCATCCATGTAAAAACAATTTTTCCTACTATTTACATCGTCATTTTAGCTTCATTTTATAAGTTTTGCAAGTTCTTTTCTGTAGTTTTGCACAAAAAATTTTATTTATTCAACAATTGTTCATACTTTATTCACATATTATTGTTACAATAAACTCATAAATGAAACGGAAATAAGTTATTAATACTTGATAAATTTTTTCATAATAGCCCAGACGCCTTCGGTGTCTGGGCACTCCTCATTTCAGAGGTCTTTTCTGATGACATATGTTTTTATATATTCTCTATCTGCCAGTCGATCGGCTCTACTCCATTTGCCTTCAAAAAATCATTTGCTTTACTGAAATGCTTACATCCAAAAAATCCACGATACGCAGATAATGGACTCGGATGCGGCGCTGTTAAGATCAGGTGTTTCGGATTCGTCAGCATCGGGATTTTACTCTGTGCAGGTCTTCCCCAGAGCATATATACGATCGGACGATTCTGCGCGTTTACCGCCTGAATGATCGCATCCGTAAACTGCTCCCAGCCATGTCCCTGATGTGAATTAGCCTGATGCGCACGCACCGTAAGTACTGTATTTAACAAAAGTACGCCCTGGTCTGCCCATTTTTTCAGATATCCATTATTCGGGATATAACAGCCAAGATCATCATGCAGTTCCTTATAGATATTCTGCAATGAAGGCGGTATTTCTTTCTGCTCCGGTAATACGGAAAAAGATAATCCGTGCGCCTGATTTACATTATGATATGGATCCTGCCCAAGCAAAAGCACTTTTACCTTGCTTAACGGTGTAAAATGCATCGCATTAAAAATATCGTCCGCCGGAGGATAAATCACCGTTTTACTATATTCATCGCGGACAAACTGATATAACTCTTTATAATATGGCTTTTTGAATTCATCCTGAATCTCATCCAGCCAGTCATTTGTGATCATTGACATCTTTTGTTACCTTCTTAAAATTTCTCCTGCACTGCTTCATTTGTCCGGAACATCCAGTCTGCTGCCGGATGTCTCAGCGCCGCACCGGAACACCGCGGTCTGCAAGATAATCTTTCAGATCAGCGATTTCCAGCTCTTTATAATGGAACAGAGAAGCTGCTAATGCTGCGTCTGCTTTTCCTTCCGTCAGTGCATCATAAAAATGCTCTTTTGTTCCTGCTCCACCAGATGCGATCACCGGAATGGATACATTTTCAGCGATCATTCTGGTCAGTTCCAGATCATAACCTGCTTTGGTTCCGTCGCAGTCCATGCTCGTCAGTAATATTTCACCTGCTCCAAGGCGGTCTGCCTTCATTGCCCATTCCACAGCATCAATCCCGACATCAATGCGTCCACCATTTTTATAAATATTCCAGCCGCTGCCGTCCTCCCTGCGTCTTGCATCAATTGCGACAACAACGCACTGGCTGCCGAATTTGTCTGCTGCTTCACTGATCAGATTCGGATTGTTGATTGCGGAAGAATTGATAGAAATCTTGTCTGCGCCCTCACGGAGCAGCGCTTTAAAATCATCTACCGTGCGGATTCCACCGCCTACCGTAAACGGAATAAATACTTTTTCCGCTACTTTTCGCACCATATCTGCCACAGTCTCTCTTGCATCTGAAGTTGCTGTGATATCCAGAAAAACAAGTTCATCCGCTCCAGCCTTATCATACGCTGCCGCAATCTCAACCGGATCACCTGCATCCCGTAAGTTGACAAAATTAACACCTTTTACCACGCGTCCCTGATTGACATCGAGACATGGAATGATTCTTTTTGTAAACATCCGTGTTCCTCCTACAATTGTGCAAAGTTAGAAATTATCTGTAATCCTACTGTTCCACTTTTTTCCGGATGGAACTGGCATGCAAAAATATTTCCTTTTTCCACGGATGCATGTATGTGCGTGGTATACTCAATCGTTGCCTTGACAATGGACTCATCTTCTGCCTTTAAATAATAGGAATGTACAAAATAAACAAATGGATTGCCCTCCAGATTTTCAAACAGTCGTCCATTATTTTGTAAATCCAGCGAATTCCAGCCGATATTCGGAATCTTTAATCCTTCCTGCTCCGGAATCCGAAGGATTTTGCCTTCTAACAGGTGTAACCCTTCCACGCCCTCCGACTCTTCACTTCCTTCAAACAAAAGCTGTAATCCAAGACAGATTCCCAAAAATGGTTTCTGCTCTGCCGCCACTTCACGAATGACCTTGTCAAGTTCAAACTTCTTTAACTGGCTCATGGCATCTCCGAAGGATCCAACACCCGGAAGAATTACTTTGTCTGCTTTTTCAATCTCATGGAAATCGCGTGTGATCACACATTCCTGTCCTAAAAACTGCAATGCCTTCTCCACACTCTTTAAATTGCCTGCGTCGTAGTCGATAATCGCGATCATTCTGTCACCTCTGATAAGCCTGCCTTCTCTAATACTTTGTAAATTTCCCTAGAATAAGTTTCTTTATCGGACAGTGCATACATGGCTCTTGCATCCTCTGCTGTCAATCCAAAATCCTGCTGTAATGCTGTCTCTGCTGCACTTGCAATCTTATCAAACTCGCCCCTGCATCCATAAGTCTCTGCATCCTGCAGATACCTGTCATACCGCTGCACCGTGCGGATCAAAGAATCCAGAGCCATATCGTAAACTTTTGCATTCATCATGCTCTCATACGCTTCATATTCTGCGTATACCATAGCAGTGATACGGTATTTCTCATAGGTATCCGTGTCTTTTTCCTTTACTTTCTCTCCTGCCACAGCCTGAAAAGCATCCGAATATCTTCCTTCTGCAAATGCCTGATCTGCGTCAGAAAAACTGTTCGAATATCCGACTAAATGTGTACCTGCCAGCACAAGGACAAGAATGGATGCTGCCATTACAAAAACAAGGATCACCGGTACTTTTGGCAGTGGTGGTGTATTGTCCGGTTCAGCCGGTGGCTTCGGTTTCTTTTCCTTTTTCGGTTTTACCTTCTTCTCCTTCGGCTGCTTTGGAGCTTTTTCCTTCTTCTTTTTCTCTTTTTTCTTCTTTTCTTTCTTCTCTTTTTTGCCGTCAGAAGAACCTTCTAACTCCTTTAAAATGTCCATATCTTCCATAGACATCTCTGTGATCACAGGCTCTGCCTGCGCAGCGGAAGCTTCCTCATCCTCTAATTCATCATCACCAAACAGTAATTTTGCCAGTTTTGCAAAAAATCCTTTTTTCTTTGGCTTTTCTTCTTCCTCTTTGGTTTCCTCTGAAGTTTGTGGCTCTGCCGAGGCAGCAGCGGTTTCCTCACTGCTTTCCGTTTCTTCCCCTGTGCCGCTTAAAATCTTCATCAGCTCATCATCTTCATCTGGTAATGTCTCTGTTTTCTCAGCCTCGCTGTCTGTTTCTGCATCGTCTAAGCCAAAATCACTGAATCCAAAATCGTCAATAGAAAGATCATCCGCCTCGTTTTCTCCGTCAGCTTCTGCATTTGAGTTTACGCTATCCATGATCTGGTCAATGTCATCTAACATCGGCTGTGCAGCTTTTGTCACTCCCTGAGAGGTTTCTTCTTTGTTCAATTCCTGTTCAAACTGTTTTAAAAATTCATCTGAATCATTATCACTTCTAAGTTCCTGCTCAAACTGATCCATAAAAAGATCGTCATCCACAGGAATATCAATTTTCTCTGTTGTGCTCTTTTGTGGCATATCTTCTCTACTCTCAATTTCTTCTGTATTTACAGGATCACTGTCATTCAAATCAGACCTGCCGTCTACGGCATTCAATAACTGATCCAGATAATTTTCTGATTCATTCATCTAAAATTCTCCTGCTGTCTTCGTCACTTTGTATTTATAGTAAATAATAGAATGTGCGCTTCTCTGCGGACATTCTATTATTATGAATTAGGGATGTGATGAAACATCACACCCCTTTGTATGACTTAATCTACGCTCTTATCGATCAGATTGTCAATTGCCTCTACCAGCATACCGATCTCCGGCTTTGTCAACTGGGCATCTGCTCCTAACTGTTCTCCCTTTCTGCGCATCTCCTCATTTACTAAAGATGAGAAAATAATGAGTGGGATTTTCTTAATCTCATCATCTGACTTGCAGAGTTTTGTCAATCTGTGTCCGTCCATGAGAGGCATCTCGATATCAGTAATGATACAATGAACATCCTGTCGCACTGTACCGTTCTTCTTTAATTCTGTCAGCTTATCCCATGCTTCCTGACCGTTCATTGTCATCATCAGATTCGTGTATCCTGATTTTTTCAGACACTCTGAGATCATTTTTCCAAGCAGTGGGGAATCCTCTGCAATGAGGATTGGAGAATCGCTTCTGTCTCTTGACGGTCTGTCTTCCACATCTGATACTTTCAGTCCTGTCTCCGGGCTGATATCTGTTACGATCTTCTCGAAATCAAGGATTACGACCAGCTTGCCCTCTAACTTAATAACACCGGTTGCTGCACTCTTTTCTTCTGTATTGATCGTAGAATCCGGTTTGATAATCTCCTCCCAGGAAACTCTGTGGATACCAATTACCTCATCTACATGAAAAGCAATGTTTAATTTATTGAAGTTTGTGATAATAAATAAACCTTTCTTCTCAGACGGTTCCATGCCAAGACATTTTTTCAGATCAATGACTGTCATCATAGTATCACGCGGCATGAAGATTCCTTCCACACAAGGATGTGCATTTGGAATTGGCGTTACCTGCTGATAGGTAAGGATCTCTTTGATCTTTGCTACGTTAATTCCGTAATAGTTGTCCCCTAACGTAAATTCCAAAACCTCTAACTCATTTGTACCTGACTCTAAAAGAATATTTGTATCCATTGTGTCTTCCTCCCGCATATATGTTCTCTTACGTTTTTATTTCTTAAATGCTCACTTTCGCCTTTGCGTACATTATATCATGAACTTACAGTTCATAATCGTGATCTACACTCGCTGCGCTCGGCAGTCTTATTATATCATAACTATACCATATTTTACAATTTTATTTCATAAGTTGTGTTATCTCTTGTCACATGCAGTACAAGATCAGAAACTTCTGTCACAGAATCCGGTATTTCGAATAAAAGTACCGCTGTTTTTGTCTCATCTGCTGCGATCACATCATCATATGTGGAAAAATCGGTTGTCATGATCGTTGTATAAGCTGAAACCTGTGTGCTCTCTGCGCCGTCTGCAGAATAATCTGCTGCGAATTTCACCTTTGTAGTCAGATTATCCAGTGTGAGGTCTTCCTCTGTCGGATTTGTGATATCAAAGGTCAAAACCATGAACTGTTTTCCACCGGAAGCTCTCACATCGAGCACATCACTCTCTGTGTAATTTGCCGCAAGGCTCACCCCGGTAAAAGCAACCTCAAGACCTTCTGCTCCAAACACATCCTTTAATGTGCTTCCAGCCGGTATCTCATCTGCTGCATCTGCCGTCTCGGTACTCTCACTGCCTGCAGCCGTCTGCTCTGTCTCCGGTTCTTCAGGAGCGCTCTGGTCTACATACACCAGTCCATCCTTCTGATAGGCATTGTATTTTGAAACAACATGTGCCGCATAATTGACAATCTGGCTCTCCTCACTCTCTGTGAGTTCATATGCCTGTGTTCCACATCCTGTCAGCAGAAGCAAACCCGTCAGACACAAGATTCCTTCCACTCTTTTTCTCTTTTTCATACTATACTATTCCTCCGCCTGTGCAGGATCAAATCCTGTTTTCTCCGTGTCAAGTTCAAACCAGAACTCTACGCCGTCCTCATGGTTTATCACACCACATTCCCTGTGGAACGATTCCATGATTGCTTTTACAATGGAAAGCCCGATACCGCTTCCACCATATTCCCTGGTTCTCGCTTTATCTACTTTATAAAACTTAATCCACACATTATCAAGATCTTCCTCCGGGATCTGTTTTCCGGTATTAAATACACTTACCCGGACAACCTTGTCCTTCCTTGTATACCAGATTCTGATCTGCTTATCAAATTCTGCATGGTGGATCGCATTGCTCAGATAATTCGTCACAACCTCTTCCACCTTGAACTCGTCTCCCCATGCGTCCATCGGCTCATTTTCCTCAAACGTCACGGTAATTCCATTCTGCTCTAAAAGAATGGAAGACGAATTCACGATTCCATGAATGAGTTCTGTCAGGTCAAAGCGTTCCATCGGAACCACTTCATTGCCAAATTCCAACTGATTTAACGTCAGAAGTTTCTTCACCATCTGATTCATTTTATCTGCTTCATCCATAATGACTTCACAGTAAAAATCCCGGCTCTCCGCATCATCATTGATACATTCCTGTAATCCTTCTGCATATCCCTGTATCAGTGCTAACGGTGTTTTTAACTCATGCGAGACATTGGATAAAAATTCCTTCCGCATCTCGTCAATCTCTGTTTTTTTCTCAATGTCCTGCTGTAACTCGTTGTTTGCACTTTTCAGTTCCGAAATTGTCTTCTCAAGTGTGCAGGATAACCGGTTAAAATGTTCTCCAAGTTCGTCAATTTCATTCTGTCTGTGTGCATTTGGCGTATACTTGGCGTTAAAGTCAAGTTCTGTCATTCTTTTTGAAATATCGGTCAGCGCCAGAATCGGTGTCGTGATCCGTCTTGAGACGAACACCGTGACAACCGCACTGATCACAATTGCAAGCATCCCGACATAAATCAAAAACCGATTCGATATCTTTGCACTCTCGCGGATGCTCTCCACAGCAGTACGCATCAGAATCAGATTGCCATTGGAAAGCGTACCGTAAAGTACCATGTATTCGGATGACAGTCTTGTATCTGTCTGCTTCTGTATCACATAGTTATCGGCTTTTTTCAAAATCTCTGTCTGGCTTCCGTCACTTCCAAACAATATATTCATAAATTCCATCAGAATGACCTGATTATCATTGACGGAAGACCGCACGATCGTCCGGTCGGAACTTATGATCATAACTGCTATATTACCATTGGCACATAAATTATCAAAAGTAACATCAAACCCACTGGAGTTTAATTCTCCTGTCTCGCTGGCATAATTGATCACATCATAACCGTCTATCAGTGAATCCTGCTTATGCAGCATATAATATTTTTCCAAAAAAGTTGTATTGATAAACCAGCATAAAATAATCGTTCCTGCGACAAGCCCGACTAAAATAATGACCAGTTCACGGGTCAGTGACCCTTTTTTTGTATTCTTCATATTACATTGCTTCTTACTTATTTCTTCCAATCCAAGTTAAATATTATGCTAACCACCCGTTATTGTCAATGCATTTTACAAACATTTCATCTGTAGTTTACTCTACAATAAATTTATAGCCGACACCCCAGATTGTCTTGATATACTCACCTTTTTTCCCGATTTTTGCGCGGAGTTTCTTCACATGTGTGTCAATGGTCCTCGCATCACCAAAATAATCATAATTCCATACATTGTTCAAAATCTTCTCACGTGAGAGTGCGATTCCCTGATTTTCCATAAAATAGTCGAGAAGTTCAAATTCCTTGATACTCAGGTCGATCTGCTCTCCGTCCACCGTCACAAGATGCGCGGTCTTATCCAGCTTAATTCCACCGGCTTCCACGAATTTTTCTTCATTTCCGGCAGTCAGTCCGCTCCTGCGAAGCAGTGCATTGACTCTTGCCACTAATATTTTCGGCGAAAATGGTTTTGAAATGTATTCATCCACCCCAAGTTCAAATCCGGTCAGCTCGTCGCTCTCATCACTTTTTGCGGTCAGCATGATGATCGGCACTTTCGATGTCTCGCGCACCTCGCGGCATACTTCCCAGCCGTTGAGTTTTGGCATCATGACATCTAAAATGATCAAAGCGATACTTTTTTCCTTATAAAAAATATCCAGTGCCTCCTCACCGTCTCCGGCTTCTAATACTTCATAATCCTGCCGCACCAAAAAGTCACGGACTAATTTTCGCATTCTGCTCTCGTCATCTACTACAAGAATTTTTAATCTTTCCATGTCATCCTCCAATTTTGCCTGTTCTATGCTAAAAATATCACATTTTTATGGCTATTCTGTGAATTCAGACTGTTCCGGCTCTGCTTCAATCCCAAGTTCCAGCTCTTTCTCATGCACAGCCTTTTCGCGCTCCGTAAGTTCCTGCTCCCAGGATGCATAGCGGTTCAAAAGCTTTGACTGATAATCTACAATTGTAGGGCTGTCACTTGTCAGTGTGATCACAAACATCGCGATCACGCACACAACGAGAACCACATTCACCCAGACCGAAATCTTTAACTTTCCGGAAGATTCCGTCTCCAAAGCTTTCTTGTCGATCTTCTCCTGCTGTCTTTCCCGCTTTCTCGCACGGACTGCACGGACACGTTCCTTCTGTGCAATCTCACGTTTCTGCCTTTTTAAGCTTTCTTCGAGGCGTGGATGTGTGACCGGGATTGGGAGAATATCTTCGTTTTTGATAAATGGGATCGTGGTCAGATATTCCTGCAGATCTTTCAGATAGCTGTATCCTACCGCCGTTTCAAACAGTTTCTGTTCGATCATTTTGTTATATACCTGTAAAACGATCTCCGGATCATTCATATCGGTTTTTGTCTTGATATATTTGATTCCTTCGATCTCTTTTTTTGCCTGTTCTGCTTCGTCCTGATTTTCAAACGAAAATCCGCCGACACGTATTCTTTGTGTATTTTCTGGCATTCGTCTGCCCTCCGCTTTTCCTTACACATATTTCCTGTAACTGCTCGTTAATAACTATTCTGCACCACATTCGCAAAATCGCTCTTTCAGCGTTTTACATACATTATAAAAAATCACACCACCGTTTGCAAGTTCTATCCATGCAGATATAAAATGCTTTCCTCCGGGATTTCCAGATACTGCGGCATTTGTTTCCGGTAGTCTTTCTGCCAGCTTTCCCTGGAAATTTTCCACCAGATATCATGTTCAAAAACAACGACCAGTTCAAACGGATCATCTAAGATCCTGCCATTTTGGCATGTCACCAGATTTGTTTTTTTACCTTCTTCCGGAAGTTTCAGATAATGTGCCCGGATTCCGATATGCGTGGTATTCTCCGGGATTGTTCCCTTTACCTGAATGGTGGTATTCCAGTGAGGCACGATCATCGTATGTGCATCTGACCGTATGACCTTCTCAATATTCTTACAGCCTGTCAGTTTTGCAGCCGCAGGTGTACCCGGATTCTTAAAAATATCCTTTGTTGCGCCGAAACCTGCCTGTCTGCCATTCTCCACGATCAGCATATGCTCACAGAAACGGTAGATCTCGTCCCGGCTGTGTGTCACCATTAAAATATCTTTGTCATAAGCAGCTAAAAGTTCTGACAGTTCTAATTGCAGCTTTTCCTTTAAAAATGCATCGAGTGCGGAAAATGGTTCATCCAACATTAAAACTTCCGGATCAGACGCTAAGATTCTCGCCAATGCTGCCCGCTGCTGCTGTCCGCCGGATAATTTGCCGGGATAAGCATCCCTTAATTCTGCCACATGCAGCAGTTCCATGTATTCATCTGCTTTCTGCCCGATTTCTTCCACAGTCAGCTTCTGTCTGTGGCAATACTTAAGTCCTGTTTTAATATTTTCTTCTACTGTCATGTTCGGGAAAAGTGCGTAATTCTGAAACAGATATCCGACATGCCTGTCCTGCACACGGAGATTGATCTTCTGTTTTGAATCAAACAATACACGTCCGTTCAAAACGATTCGCCCCTGATCCGGTGTCTCAATCCCTGCGATGCATTTCAGTGTCATGCTCTTGCCGCACCCGGACGCTCCGAGTATTCCGGTGATGCCCTTTTTTCCTTCTGTGTCAAAAGAAACCGACAGCACTTTGTCATTCAGTTTTTTTTCAATCTCGACCTGTAAGCTCATCGTATCTTCTCTCCACGTAAGTTCATACCCGCTACAATCAGCAATGAAAATGCTACAATTATTAACACATATTTTCCGGCAGTATCCATATCTCCTGCCGCCACTTCCGAATAAATGGCAAGCGGTAAGGTTCTTGTTTTTCCTGCAATATTTCCGGCGATCATGGCTGTTGCTCCGAATTCACCAAGCCCCCTTGTAAATGCAAGCACACCGCCGGAGAGGATTCCCGGTTTTGCCTGCGGTAAAATAATTTTCCAGAAGATTGTGCGCTCACTCATTCCAAGTGTCCTGCCGGCATAGATCAGATTTTGATCCACCTGCTCGATTGCTCCTCTGGCAGAGCGGTACATCAGTGGAAATGAAATCACGACTGCCGCCAAAACGGTTGCCTGCCAGCTAAAAACAATTTTATAATGAAATACTTTTTCAAAATGTATGCCGACTGGTCTTTTTGCGCCAAACAGATAGAGCAGGAAAAATCCTGCCACTGTCGGTGGCAGCACCAGTGGAAGCGTGAGCAGTCCGTCTAACCACGCCCGCGCTTTTGTGGAGCGGACTGACACAACGCCCCTGGCTGCCCACAGACCGAGAAAGAATGTGAGGATGATCGATACCACCGATGTTTTTAACGAGATCCATACCGGAGAAAGATCCATTTTTCTGTGCCTCCCAAAATGCTTGTCCTACATCTGCTTTGCGTTACTGATTTATCGAAAATCCAGCCGCTTCAAATACCGCAAGTGCCTCATCTGTCTGTAAAAATTCCAGAAACGCATCTGCGGCTTCTTTGTTCTTAGTCTCTTTTAATTCCGCCACCGGATAAATGACTTTTGAAACGCTCTCTTCCGGTGCCTCTGCCACGACTGTAACTTTGTCGGACATGGAAGCTGCATCCGTTGCATAAACGATTCCTGCATCAGCACTTCCCTCTGCTACCCAGTTTAATACCTCCGTCACATTTGTTCCGAGACTTGATTTGCCATCCACACTGCTCCAGAGATTAAGATTTTCCAATACCTCTTTTCCATACTGTCCTGCCGGAACACTCTCCGGATCACCGATTGCAACCATATCTGCATTTACAATGTCCTCAAAAGAAGTGTAGCCGTCCTCTTTTCCGGTCGGAACGATCAGAACGATTTTATTTTCCAGAAGATCCACAGATGCATCCTCTGCGATATAGCCTTCTTCCTGCAAAGCCTGCATCTGCTTTAATGCTGCGGAAAAGAAAATATCCACATCTGCCCCTGCCTCAATCTGTGACTGAAGCTTTCCGGAACTGTCATAAGTTCCCTCAACGCTCACATCAGGATACTGTGCCTCAAACATCGGGATCAACTGCTCCGTGAACGATTTTTCCAGACTTGCCGCTGCCGCTAAGGTGATCGTACCTTCGATTGCGGCACTTGTATCTGCCTCTGCTGCTTCTGTGTCCGCTGTCACCTCTTTGTTTTCTGCCTGCGCAGGTGCATCTGCACTGTTCTGGCTGCTTCCGCATGCCGTAAGTCCAAGGCTAATTGCTATAAGTAACATCATTGCGGTTAATTTCTTCATGATTTTCCTCTCTTGATCTATTTTCCAGCGCAATTGCCAGTGTTTCCTTTTAAAATATCCAGTCCATGCGTCAGTGCTCCAATCACATATTCCAAACACTCCCGCACCGCTTTCGGGCTTCCCGGCAGATTCACGATCAGTGCTTCCTTTCTGATTCCTGATACACCTCTGGACAGCATGGCACGCGGTGTGATCTGCAGTGAATAATACCGCATGGCTTCGGAAATTCCCGGTGTTTCCCGCTCGATCGCCTGCATGGTTGCCTCCGGTGTATTGTCCCTTTGTGAAAAGCCGGTTCCTCCGGTCGTTAAGATCAGATCTGCCTTATCTGTATCTGCCAGTTCACACAATAACTTTGTAAGTTCCTCTCCGTCGTCCGGAATGATTTTCCGAAAAGCAACCTCATAGCCTGCTTTTGTCACAATATCCGCAATGGTCTGACCGCTTACGTCTTCCCGTTCTCCTTTAGATGCGGTATCACTTAACGTAATGACTGCAACGCGGTACTGCACATGAAATTCATCCCCCGTCTGAATCGTTCCACCGTGAAGCACTCTGGCAAAAACACCATTCGTCGGCATGATGCACTCCCCCATTTTCTGGAAAATCTCGCAGCCATGATGACATTCTTTTCCAATCTGTGTCAATTCCAGCACAACATCCTTGCACGCAAATCTCGTACCGACCGGAAACTTTGTAAAATCATAACCTCTGACCACAAGATTTTCACCGAATGCTCCGTCTGTGATCTGTGCGCCGCGCGCCTTAAACGCCTCGATTGTCTCCTGCGACAATAGGGAAACCTGCCTGTGCCATTTTCCTGCATGCGCATCCCCCTGTATGCCCCAGTCCTCCACAAATACTGCGGATTCTATATTTTTCTTCTGCGTGCCGCGTTTCTCGCTGATGCACACAGCCCTTACTTTTCCCATTTTTTTACTCCTTTTAATAGACAAATGCGAAACTCTATTTGTTTCTCGTGATTGTTCAAAATTACTCCATTAGCCTCCGATTTCAAACATACTCCTCCGCTCGGTCTGCCCTGTCTCATTTTGTTTTTCAAATTCGTGACACTTTGGCTTTTCCATGATTGTCTTTTCGATCCGGCTTTGCAGTTCCTCCTCTGTAGCACCGCCTCGCAGCAATGTCCGCAGATCCACGCCTGTCTCATACTGTAAACACGGTTTTAAGAAACCGTCTGACATCAGGCGGACACGATTGCAGCCACTGCAGAATTTATGTGAAATTGCACTAATAAATCCAATTTTTCCTGCAAATCCTTCAATTTCAACATAGTGTGCCGGACCGCTTCCAAGTTTCTGAGTGACAGGTTTCAGTGTTCCATACGTTTCCGATAGCATTTTTCTTACATCTGCTTCCTTTAACGTATGCTTTTCTTTTCCCTGTCCGATCGGCATAAGCTCGATAAAACGGACACTGATGTTTTTTCTGGCAAATTCGGTCAGGGCAAGTAATTCCTCCCGCGTCTGGTGCATCAGCACACAATTAAGCTTTACTGAAACACCTGCTGTTTTCTCCGCCAGTTCTATGCCATTTAATACCTTTTGTAGGCTGTCGCTTCCGGTTAGATTGCGATAACCTTCTGCATCCGGCGTATCCAGACTGATATTCACACCGTCTAGTCCGGCTTTCACAAGATGTGCAAACTGCTCTTCCAAAAGCACTCCGTTTGTGGTCAGCGTTACTTTTTCCATTCCGCACTCTGCTTTCAATCGGTAAATAAGCTCCGCCATCTGTGCTCTCACCAGAGGTTCTCCTCCAGTAAGCTTCACATTTTTGATCCCAAGCTTTCGAAAAATTCCTGCAAGCTTTACGATCTCATCATATGTTAATATTTCATCCTGATTCGAATAGCATTTGCCATTCTGTGGCATGCAGTAGGTACAGCGCAGATTGCAACGGTCTGTGACTGAAATCCTGATATAATCAATGTTCCGGCTGTACTGATCTAACATTCTTTTCTTTCCTTACTTCGCTCAAAAAGTCCGGATTTCCCACCGTCTTTTTTTTCTAAATGAACATCAAAAATCTCCATGGCACGGTCCATTGCCTTACACATATCATAAATCGTGAGAAGTGCCACATTCACACCCATGAGTGCTTCCATTTCCACCCCGGTCTTTCCGGAAACTTTGACCGTACACATTGCCGTTATGATATTTTCTTTTTCATTGACTTCAAAGTCAACGGTACATTTGTTCAGACAAAGTGGATGACAAAGCGGGATCAGATGAGACGTCTGCTTTGTTCCCATAATCCCTGCCACTCTTGCAACCGTCAGCACATCCCCTTTTTTTGCGGTATGATTGACGATAGCTGACATCACTGCATCATTCACACGGATTTTACCGCTTGCTGTCGCGATACGCTCCGTAATCTCTTTTTCAGAAACGTCTACCATGACAGCGTTTCCGTTTTCATCAAAATGGTTCCATTCCATATTTTATATTCCTGCTTTTTCTATCTGTTTTTTTTGCAAAACGATTCCTATAAAATCTATTCTGGATCAGACTTTTCCAAAGGAACAATCTGGGAACCGGCACTCTGCACATCCAAGGCACAGTCCGCCATGTCCTAACACATAAAAATCTTCTGCTTTCACCGGAATCCCTGCTGCGATACGCGGCAGCATAATGTCAAAGATCGTGCTCTTTGCATACATCACACAGCCCGGCAGCCCCATGACAGGGGTTTTGTCCTCAAAGTGTCCGAGCAAAAACATTGCGCCCGGAAGCACCGGTGCGCCATATGTGACGATAGAAGCCCCCGAACGCTTGATAGCTCCCGGTGTTCGGTCATCCGGATCTACGCTCATGCCTCCGGTACAGAGGATCATATCCACACCTTTTGCCTTGTACTCCAAAATTTTTTCTGTGATAAGGTTCTCATCATCTCCCGGATAACAGTGCTCCACTGTCTCGATTCCATAAGCTTGCAGCTTTTCAATGACCACATCAGAAAAGGTATCCTGAATCAGTCCTTTTGCAACCTCTCCACCCGTAGTGATCAGCGCCGCGGTCTTTAACTGATATGGCAGGACATTCACAAGCGGCGCTTCCCCTGCTGCCCGCTTTGCTGCTTCCATTTTCTCTTTTTCAATAATTAACGGGATAATTCTTGTCGCCGCAAGCTTCGTGCCTTTTTTCACCGGGGTATAGGAATGTCTGGTCGCGATCATCATATTGCCGAGGGAATTGACGGCAAGAAGCTTTTCCACGTTGACGGTTAAAATTCCATCAATGTCAGAGGTGAGTTCTATTTTTCCCTCTTTTGGCTCTGATGCATGCATATGCTCGCCCTGACAGATAGCGCGCAGGATCTCTGCCGCCTCATCCTCGTGAAGCATATTCTCATTTTTCTCCCACACGTAGAGATTTTCTTTTCCCATAGATAAGAGAACCGGAATATCCTCCTCGGTTACAATATGTCCTTTGCGGAATCTTGCGTCTTTTGTGACGCCTTTTATGATCTGCGTCATGTCATGACATAAAACATGACCGACTGCATCCTCTGTTTTTATTAATTTCATTTATTTTTCCTCTTGTTTTCTATCGAACATTACTTTGCATGGTGCTTCTCTCTTTTCCACACCAAGCACATACTATTTCCTCTTACTCACACGCCTTGGCATTCGGATAGATCCGCGCCATTTTCGCATCGTCATAATGCTCGTCCATGTAAACCTGCCAGCTTTCTGTCGCCTCCACCTGTCTGTCACGCTCATCATACCTTATCAAAGCAAGGCAGGAAAACACAACATTGCAGCACATAAATACGATCAGAAGCCATGTTATTGTTTTTCCGATCACAACCGGGATTTTCTCGATCAGTCCTGAAATTTTTGGATACAATACTTTAAACCATACTACCGCGGCGATTCCCCAGAAGAAACAGTATAACAGATTGATTCGTCCACCCAGGTTAAACGGCATCCAGCTGTAATCCCAGAATACTTTTCCAAATACCAGCTCCGTGAATACACTGCACAGATACTCGTAAGCACCACCCAAAAAAGTGCCTGTCCAGAACAGGAAGCTGTCGTTTTTATCTTTATATTTATATAATAATGCTGTTACCATTGCAATCGCAAGTCCCCAAACAATACTGAACGGTCCCCATACCACGCTGCTCCTGCTCATCCAGACACCTGCTGTGATACGGCAGAAAATCGTCTCCGTGATATCTCCCAAGAATGCTCCTACAAAAAATAACATCACGATTTTATAAAAATCACAACCCTTTGCAAAAACAGTTTTATCCTTTGTGACCTTTTCCACAAAGCTTGCCTTCGGATAGGCTTTTGTCATTCGTTTTTCAATCGAATCTGAAATCTTATTGCCAAGCCTGATGCGGAAACGATCGATTTTGTTATTTGCCTTTAGCCACTTCTCCGGGTGTCTGCTCTTTCCTGTCACAAGCAGATAGGAGGCGAGTACATCCACCGCAAGCACACCGATCAACACAAGCAGGATAATGTGGATCAAAAGCTCCGGAAGGATTGCGAGCAGATGAAATACCCACCGATTGGCATAACGGACAACCACATAGCCCAATGCACCTTTTACCAGGGAAACCGGGAGACAGATATAACCGTCTAAGTTCCATTTACTCTTACTGTAATCCCACCAGCGTTTATGATAGAATTTCTCAATTAATTTTCCTGCAACAAACTCTGTCACCGCTGCATATAACGATGTGAACAAAAAGAGCCAGATTCCCGTCAGCTCCTGCAGACCGACTGACATTGCCACAGCTCCCACACCATAAAGGATGCATAACGGGCCGTTTACCAGCCCGCGGTTGGAAAACTTCCGGTGAAGCAGTGTCGCCACGACTGTCTCAAGAATCCAGCCTGCAAAGGAATATATAAAAAACAGCCATAATAAATCATATCCGGTAAACTGTATCATTCGTATGTCCTCTTTCTGATTTTTCTTCTATATAAACATAGATATTTTTCTCGAATACACTCTTAGATTATATAGAAGCCGCCACTTTTCTTCAAGTAAATTTAAAAAGCCTTTGCAGAAAATTCTTTCCACAAAGGCTTTTCAATCACTTAAATTTGATAATTATCTTCTTACTCTTTTTTTCGCATAACAGAATGCTGTAATCGCGCAGCCGGCAAATAATACCCATAATACTGCCATACTGCCGTTATCCCCTGTTTTTGGAGAAGATGTCACGGTCTCTGCTGTTGCAGAAGCTGTATTGTCCGTCTCTGTTGCCTGACTCTGTGCTAGTTCTGCTGTTGTTGTCGGATTTGTCACAGAGCTTCTCGGTGTTGTCGGATTTTCCGGTGTTGTAGGATTTGCTGGTGATGTTGGGTTTTCCGGTGTTGTAGGATTTTCTGGGTTTGTATTAGTTTCATCTGCTTCCGCAAAAATGAATGTACTAAAATGAGTTACTGTGAAAGTAATGGTACGGCTATTAATATCATATGAATATCCATTTCCATTCGAAAAATTCTCATTGACTGTACCGTCAGCATTCATATGTAAAATAACAAGTTTACTGATATCGATTCCCCTTGGAACAGGGATTGTAATTGTAACCGGCACTGCAAGTCCAGAAGCTGCTGTACTTACATTTGTCAGTGTAATTCCGAGTGGAATTGCATTTTTGTATTTGCTGTCCAATGTGGCAACATCCGCTTCTTTGGTAATCTTTAATCCGACATTTGATACCCCGTCATCTGCATTCAATGCTGCACCCAAAACTTTAATATTTGCTGTATCAATATAAGCTTTTACATCCTCAGAAACATCATTTGCAACCGTAATTCCAGACATTTTCTCAATTGCTTCTACCGTTGCACGCGTATCACTGTTTGTCTGCATTGCTGTTCTAAGAGTTGCTGTATCAGTTTCTTTCAATCCATCTCTTAATGCTTTGGCAATCTCTGCTTTTTTTGTCTCGTCTGCTTCATTATAGATTTTATTTAAAGTATCTGCATCTGCTTTCTCTACTGAATCCACGCCTGCCTGAACTAATACATCTTTTAATGTATTGTTAACCTCTTCACTGGACGATGTAGTATCATAAATATCCGTAAATACTTCGTCACTATTTAAATAGTTATCGATATCATTACTCTTCACAACAATTCCAACTTTATAATATTTATAGTCTTTTATATAATCATTAAGATCTAATTCTATATCCTGATTACCAAGCCAAGCGCCACGACCATTTCCTCGTAACCATTGTTCGTTATCATTACTTCTATATATTGTTGCTTCAATGATTTTTCCCATCAATTGAGAATTTTGATCTACTCCCGGAATCGTCAAAATACCTTTTTTCCATTTCACTGTGGAAATATTTACTGGATCCAATTTCGCTGTAGGTTTTGTATAATTATATATCACTGTATTTACTTTTGTGGTAACAACACCATTTTTAACAATAAAATACTTAAATAAATATTCTCCTGACCCACTAATACAATCTGATATATTAGCCTGTGCTTCTCCATCTGTAAAATAACAGTGTGTTTCTCCATGCCATTTACCACCATTCATGCGATGCGAAAATGCATATATTGATCCTTCACCAGATTGATTACTTGAATCTTTTACGATAATCTTTCCATTTTTCACTTCAGCAGACACATCATCTAATGTTCCATTTACATATTCAATACTCTCAGCATCATCCCTAAGTAGTCTGTCATAAAATGTCGAATCATATACATGACTGCAAATCAAGTCACCCTCTGCACTGATTAATGCCACATATAATAGATCAAGTGTATTTCCGGAAACTTTCACTTCTACCTGTCGATTTTTTTGCTCAGTTGTCTCCTTTGCAAGATTAAACAATTCATCCATTGTATAATTATATTCTTTCCCATTATACACATAATAAGCAATATACGCATTTTCTTCACTCGTAGTAATCTGATAGTTAAAAGCATTCTCTCCAATATCATATGATATCGGTTTGATTTCAACCTTACCATTTATCGTCTCTGCCTTTGTCAATACCTGTGTCGGCAACATTGTCACTATTAAAATAGCTGCCATGCAGAGAGCCAACACATTCCACTTCATTCGTCTTTTCCTCATAACTTTGTATCTCCTTTATCTTTGATTGTGATACAGCAACAAAATCAAACCCCTTATCCTATTTTCCAAAATAATGGTTATAATTTTATTAACTGCTTGGTACGTTCGTCTTATTATGTAAAAGACGAACCTTTTTTCTTAAAACATATTTACACACTTAGCTTTCTGTTTTAATGTCGCATGAACATATAAATCCATGGTAATCTGTGTGGAAGAATGCCCTAAAATAGAGGAAACTGTTTTACACTCAACCCCACTCTCAAGACACGAAGACGCAAACCCATGACGCAGCGAATGAAAATTATAATCAGAAAGATTACAGTGCTTTAAAATGGTTTTAAAATGTTTCTGCACATTCCGGGGCTCCGTACAATGTGTGGTTCCTGTCAGGAAATAACAATCCTCCGGTTTTCTTTTTTCTTTCAAACAGTTTTCCAAAAAATCAGGAATCGGTATCGTTCTTATCGATGAAAACGATTTTGGAGTTCGGATATATAGCATTGTTTTTGGAAGTCCTTCCCTGTAATTATCATTTTGAATCCGCGATACAGTCCTTTTTATCTCAAATATTCCCGTGTCCAGATGAATATCTTCCCATTTCAATCCACACAATTCACCAATTCTGATACCTGTGCTTCGGCACAACAGAATCCCAAGTGCATATGTGTCATTTTTCTGTAATAAATATTCTTTGATACATGCACTTTCGTCCTCAAGCAGTACTTTAGATTCCAAACGGTGAACGGTAAGATAACAGTGATGTATCATTTCTTCATATTTTTCGTTTTGCACTGCATGTTTTCTTAGAATCGTTTTCAAAACACGCAGCGCAGAATAAATGGTACTATCCGCATATTCTCTTTCCTGCAAATCTAAAACCAATTGTTCGAGATATGCCTTGTTCAATTTCATGACATCAATTTTCCCTAATTCCGTTTCAATCAGCTTTCTGATCAGATAACAGTAATTTGCATACGTACTTTTTTTGATTTTTGTTTTTTGCTGTATCAGCCAATTTTCACACATTTCTTCTGTTTTTAAATCATTGTTCATAGTTCCTCGTTTCCGCATTGTTCCTTATTTTTTGTTGAAACACAATGCAATTACATATTATAAAAGGGTGTTACATCGCTTGCTTTTTGAATTGAAATATGCTAAATTAAATAAGAAAGGGTTCGTCTTTTACATAAAAAGACGAACCCTTTTTCATATGGAATGCTTCCTCTTTAGATTAAACTGCCTTATAACATCTCTCGCTGATCAGGGCATCATACACATCCGCAAGTGAAACAAGCTGCGCTGACATGGTTGCAAACTTTTCCGCAACAATTCTTGTGTATCCCTTCACACGCTAGATGTGCTCACCGCTTTCTAAGTTCCGGTACTCAACAATCGTACAAGCCAATCAAAAAAATAAGGAAACCATTGATTTTTCAAGGTTTCCTTATTTACAAAATAGAGCGGGTGATGGGAATCGAACCCACGTATCCAGCTTGGAAGGCTGGTGTTCTA